>Ga0302120_10000088_pt1 | contig 34302 bp, 34 predicted proteins | sample AG5_Bottom_MG_FD_203118 | JGI IMG/M metagenome (GOLD analysis project Ga0302120, IMG submission 203118) | Marine microbial communities from Western Arctic Ocean, Canada - AG5_Bottom | ecosystem: Environmental > Aquatic > Marine > Oceanic | place: Canada: Western Arctic Ocean | collected 2017-10-01 | reverse complement strand
CGTGGAGCCCACCCTCTTGGAAAAACTCTGTGAGGTCCTCAGCGCTTCGCTTCGTCAATGTGGTCACAAGAACTCTCCCTCCGGCTTGAATCGCCTTGAGGCTCCGTGCCATAGCATCTTCCACCTGACCCTTTGCTGTAACGACCTCAATCGGTGGGTCCAGCAAACCGGTTGGCCTCACAATTTGCTCCACAACAGCGCCATTCATCAAACCCTGTTCGCGGCGACCCGGTGTTGCAGAAACATACAGGACGCGACCCAGAAGCGATTCGAATTCTGACTCCGCCAAAGGGCGATTATCCTTCGCGGAAGGCAAACGAAATCCATGAGAAACTAAAGACTCCTTGCGTGCCAAGTCACCTCGGACCATGCCATATACTTGGGGCAAGGTCACATGGCTCTCATCAATAACACAGAGGAAATCTTTCGGGAAATAATGCATTAAAGTAAAGGGAGGTTGTCCCACATTTCTTCCTTCAAAATGCCGTGAATAGTTTTCGATCCCGCTGCAATAGCCCAACTCTTCAAGGTCCTCCAAATCAGCCAGCGTTCGACGTTCAAGTCTCTCTGCCGCCAGTCCTAGTCCGGACGTCTGCAAAACACCACACTGAGTGATCATTTCGTCCCGAATACGTTCGCAAGCAAGTTCCATGCGTTCTTCCGGTTGCACATAATGCCCAACGGGATAAAGACGGAGAGAGGAGGGTTCTTCTAGAATTTCCCCTGTAAGCGGGTCGCACACAAGAATCCCTTCCAAGGTGTTACCCTCAAACTCAAGCCGCCAAATTCGTTGTCGCTCATGGATGGGCCAAATTTCTGCGGCCTCTCCACGCACCCGAAATGTTCCGGGACGAAAATCAGTCTCTGCTCTTTGATGTTGTGTTCGGATAAGCCCTCGGAGGAGCTCTTGGCGAGGCATGACTGAGCCTTGAACAAAATCCAAGGCGAGAGCTGCGTACGTTCCGGGGTCCCCCAGTCCGTAAATACAAGAGACTGAGGCAACGACCAAGACATCACGACGAGCTAAGAGGCTGGCGGTTGCCGCATTCCGCAGCCGATCAATTTGCTCGTTGATGCGCGCGTCTTTCTCAATGAATGTGTCCGAGGACGGAAGGTAGGCCTCCGGTTGGTAATAATCATAATAAGAGACAAAATATTCGACCGCATTTTCTGGAAACAGCAAGAGGAATTCTTGGTAGAGCTGAGCTGCCAAAGTTTTGTTTGGAGCAAGGACCAGGGTCGGCACTTGAAGTTTCTCCACCACGTTGGCCAAAGTGAATGTTTTCCCGGACCCCGTTACGCCTAATAAAGTCCTTCGAGCATTTGTAGCGGAAAAAGCGGCCAACAATGACTCGATAGCCGCGGGTTGATCGCCGCAGGGCCGAAAAGGACTATGAAGTTGGAAGCTACGAACCACGATACGAAGTTAGGGAAGGGTGTATTCTAGTCACGAGCGCGCCAGTGCCGCTCCCCCACCTCCCATGAGCAAAAGACAAGCCTCCTGTCTCCAGTGTGGTCAGCAATATGACCAAATCCCCGACTCCGTGACGGCAAGCCACATCGAGTGCCCAAAGTGTCAGGGTGTGGTAGAAATTAAGATTGATGCCCCTTCGATGGAAGCAAAGTCGCTCGGCGAAGACAAACGCGTGAAAGAGCGCCCTTCGCGGGCGACCCGAGTTGATCGTGCTGCGGTCAAACTGACCCGGAAGCCGACCCCTGTTGTGCCGGCCGCACCCAGGAAGGCCCCTCCAGTCGCACCCGTTCTTCCTCCGAAGCCTGTCATGAAGCCTAGGGTGCCAGTAGCACCGCCCAAACCAGCACCTCCTGCCACCCCTGCTGGGCCAACTCCAGAGGATATTGCCGCAAAGAAGAAACGCGCACACGAGATTATTGCGAAGGCACGCGAGAAGAAAGCCAAGGAGATCACACCTCCTGCCGAAGCCCCCTTCGTTCCACCCGTGCCAAAAAAGCTAAGCGGTGCGGAGCTCATTGCAGAACTGAAGAAAAAACAAGTCGGGTCCAAGACCGTTTCAAGAAAGCCGTCGGACAAGGGAGCCGCCGCGAACACTGTCGCAAAAGTGCGTGGGGCGCGGCCAACGCAAAAGAAAACGACAAGGCGATCTTCTAGAAGAAGTGAAGAAGCACCGAAAAAGAGCCCCGTCCCCATGATTGCGGGTCTTGTGCTCGTTGTTGGCATCCTCAGTGGCAGCGCCTACGTCCTGACTCAAGGCGGAGATGAAGAGGTTCTTGGGGATACCGCAAGTGTTGCCGAAACAGGAACGAGCGCGCCGGGAACTCCAATTGCAGCTGGCCCGATCAATCTTCCTCCTGCCGCAGCACTCCTTGCAACCGCAGAGCCCGAGGGGGCCACCGATGAGCCTACCCCCGGCACCACAGCACCGGTCCTTGAAATTGTGGCCGCGCCTCTGCCTCCTGAAATTGAAGAACCACCATCACCGAAAAAAGTGGCAGCTCCTTCAGCCGAATTCCAGGTCCCCTCTCCTGGAGAGGCTGTTGCCACGCGGGGTATCACAGACTTTGATGCACTCGACTTGACTTTGGTCCCTTTGCTTTCTCAATGGTCCGGCTCTTCCGACGACGACTGGGAATCGGTCCAAAGTAAGCTAGAACTATTCCTCGATGACTCCGGTGTCCGTTCTACACGGGCCGGGGACAAAATGGTCAAAATGGGAAGGCACGCCTTCCCCGCCATTGTCAATCAAATGATGCAAGTGGATTTTTCCACACGAGAGGGAAACTACACGGCCGGAGTGCTGAACGACCTCATTACTAAAATTGGCGAAGGCACCAACTACGGCTGGAAAAGCTTCCAAATCAGCACGCCTGGTTCAGAAGAATTCCTTAAAGACGCCCTCTTCAACAAAAAGATTGCAGCAAAATGGCAAACTCTATGGGTTTCCAAATTCGCCACGGACGACGCGCAGTGGGAAGGATTCTCCAAGAATAAAGAAGAGACGAGTGCCCAACAAAAAGAGAAGAAACCAGCACCTATAAAAGAAGAGGCTGGGGAAGACTTGTTCGACGACTAGTCTTCGATATGCTCGACCGTAACACCCATTTCTTTCAAATAGGTAATGGCCGATTCCACACCCTGGGGGTCTCCCTCTAACTCTAAACTCAAAATTGCCACTTCGTCAGTGACACTGGCGCCACGAATATTGGGGATGACTTGGAATTGAGTCCCAAGCGTAAATAGGAGCGGCTCCTTAATGAGGTCCTGAGGAAAGGTGCAGAAAATCTGGCGTTTAATGATGGTAGGTTCCATTCCACCTAAATTATATCGAATTTTCTCTCCAACGCTGGACAACCTAGGGGGTAAAATCCTAGACTTCTCGGCCGTAGGCGGCATAGCCAAGTGGTAAGGCAGTGGATTGCAAATCCATTATCCCCAGTTCGAGTCTGGGTGCCGCCTCCAACCTCCTACTCGAGGTTGGACGCTGACGGGGGGAATAGCCCAATGGCAGAGGCAAAGGACTTAAAATCCTTCCAGTGCGGGTTCGAGTCCCGCTTCCCCTACCAGCTAGCCGCGAATCACTTCCAACATGGTGCGCGCTGCCACACCTCGGCCACCCTTGGCCGAGAAGTAGGGCTTGCTTGGCCCTTGCCAGGCCGTCGCCGCAATATCTAAGTGGACCCATGGCACATCCTCTACGAAAAAAGAGAGGAAACACGCGCCCGCAATGGTGCCCGCTCCTTGTCCTGCGTCATACCCGTTTTGCAAATCGGCGTAGGTGCCTCGGGTTAAATCCTTATATTCTTCCGTAATGGGCAATTGCCAGAAACTCTCGCCAGCCGTCTCCGCCGAATCCCGAAGTGCATCGATGGCCTTCTGGTCGGTGCCAATCACGGCAGAGTTCAATCGTCCCAGAGCATGAATTGCAGCGCCTGTTAGCGTTGCCATGTCATAAATACAGTCTGGCTTTACCTTCCGTGCGGTGTAGGTCAAGCAGTCTGCCAAAACTAAACGGCCTTCTGCGTCGGTGCTATGAATTTCAATGGTCTTGCCGTTCATTGCAGTCACGATATCCCCAGGGCGTTGCGCTTTCCCGCTGGGCATATTTTCAACGCAACCTAAAATCCCGTGCACTTCAAAGGGACAATCAGCCCCTTTGGACAATGCGTGGAAAACACCAAGCACGGCTGCTGCGCCCGACATGTCGAACTTCATATCCCACATATTTGCCGGAGACTTCAGGCTAATACCACCCGTGTCAAAAGTAAGCCCTTTCCCAACCAAAGCGAGCTTTCCCTTTGATTTCCCTTTCGGACGATAAACCATGTGGACCAATTGCGCGGGCTCTGCAGAACCCTGAGAAACGCCTAGTAAGGACCCCATTCCCATGGAATCCATCACCTTCTCAGTCAGCACTTTCACGCTCAACTGTGCATGGCCTGCACAGACCTTGCGAGCGCGCGACGCAAAATTCCTAGGTGTTAAAAGGTTGGCAGGAAGATTTTGCAGTTCACGTGCAAAAAGGTTTGCCGACGCACCCATCTCACCAGCCTTTACAGCCCTTCGTGCCGAAGCTGAAACAGAAGCCCCTGCCAAAGTACAGCGCCGCACACCCAAACGGGACCGATCCTCCTTTAAAATCCCATGGTCATATCCAGCCATCGCTGCGCCCTCGGCGGCAGCACGCAACCACGATTCATCTTTTGCGCAAAAGGAAAAGTCAATGAGAAGGTTCTTTACGCCGACCTCTTCTGCCTTCAAGCGTGCCGTCGCCGCAGCCACACGGAAATCCTCTGGTTGCGATTCACGAGGTGCTGGGACACGAAGCAAGAGCCAACGCTTTCCACCAGGGCCATGCAAGAGTAGTTGTGAACCTGGCTTGTCGGGAAAGTCCTGCTTCCATTGCCCACTGGGCGGTGCCGCCTCAGGTAAGGTAAAGCGAGTTTTCGCGGGAATGAGAAATGCGTGGAGTTCATCACGCGATGGGAGGACGTCGGACTTGAGAAGGATGCGCATAAGTTTGGTTACATTCCGGTGTAGACAGGGCCGCCACTTGCTGGCACAACCCAATCAATGTTTTCGTAAGGGTCAGCGATATCACACGTTTTACAGTGAACGCAGTTAGAAGGATTCATGAGGAGCTGATTATCCTGCCATTCGTAAACGGAGGCGGGACAAAAGTGCTGACAGGGATTGCCAAATTCCTCCGTACAGCGGTCCGTGCAAATGCTTGGATCGGGCACGACAAGGTGGCAAGGTTGATCTTCTTCGTGCATGGAAGACGAATGAAAAACGCTCGAGAGTTTGTCAAAAGTAAGCGGCCCGTTTTGTGCCGCCGATGGACCTTGAGGGGACTTGGGGACGGAGTAATACCGCTCGTGATCACTCTGCGTGGGAAGTCGGCCGGGGAGTCGGCCACCCAAGACTGTGTCGATACCGGCGCGGAGGAACCCGTAGAGAAACCCTCTCTGAAAAGCTTGGCGGAAGTTCCGCACTTTGTGCAATTCCTGATAGGCCCAAGAAGCTTGAAACAGTGTGTCAATGCAGGAAAGCGCGGCACCCGTCGGAGCACTGTCAGCGAAAGCGGAGTCTGCGGCCTCTGCCGCCAAGGCCCCCGATTTTACAGCAAGGTGAACCCCCTTCAGTCGTTGCGCATTCATGAAGCCAGCCGTGTCCCCCACAAGGAGAAACCCATCCCCCCAGAGGCGTGGAATAGAAAACAGCCCCCCCTCCGGCACGCATTTCGCGCCAAACTTCACAATCTTTCCGCCCTCAAGAAGTTCTGAAATAGCGGGGTGCGTTTTCCATTGCTGCATACAAGCGTGGTAGTCCAGAGAAGCATTGCCATGGTCCATTCCGATGACAAAACCGATGGAGAGCCGATTACCAGGCAGGCCATAAACCCAACCTCCACCGTAAATGCTCGTATCCAAAGGCCAGCCTCCAGTGTGGATGACTTGCCCCTCTAAAGAATGTTCCACTTCCCATATCTCTTTCACTCCCATGCCCCAGATCTGAGCGTTTCGGCCGTCCATCAGATTTTTTTTTGCCATCAGCGTTTTCGCCAAATTACCACGCGCGCCCTCCGCAAAAACAGTCAATGCCGCCTTGATGTCGTAACCCGGCTGATAATTCCCTTTTTGCTCACCTGATTTCCCGCGACCTTGATCTACGGTGCGCACACCAACGACTTCTTCATTTCCCCCGTAGAGGACTTCTGCCCCCGCAAAACCGGCGTACACTTCAACCCCTGCGGCCTCAGCTTGAGTTGCCATCCACTGGACCGCCTCGCTCAGAGACACAATCCACTTGCCCTTGTTTTTAAAGGGGGGAGGAAGAAATGGTCCCTGAAACTTTCGCTTTCCTCCAGAGCGCATCCACCAAAAAGCGTCTTCGGAGACCTTTGCCTGAATAGGGAATCCGTCCGATTCTGCATGGGGCCAAACCTCCAAAATTCCACGTGGGTCCACTACGGCGCCGGACAACTGATGGTGACCCAATTCTTCCGCCTTGTCTAAGACCAAAATAGATTTCTCTTCTCCGCGATCCTTGCAGCGCCGAGCAAACTCAGTGGCGAAAGAAAGGCCCGCGGGGCCTGCTCCCACCACGAGGACATCTACTTCCAAGGTCTCGCGTTCCATATCTAAAAGAATAACGACGCCTACTTGCGCACAAAAGGATTGGTACGCGCTTCCCGTCCGACGGAAGTCGTTGGGCCGTGCCCGCAATGAATAATAGTTTCCTCGGGGAGGGTGTAAACCTTCGTGCGAATGGAGTTTTGCAATTCCTCCCAACTGCCTCCGGGGAGATCGGTGCGACCAACAGAACCTTGAAAAATCACATCTCCGGCCACCAACTTCGCTGATTTCGCCTCGTAAAAGACTACATGACCTGGGGTATGACCAGGACAATGCAACACATCAAGACGTACCCTTCCGAAGGTGACGACATCGGCATCCTTCAAGTGAAAGTCCACGACCGGAGGGGTCAACGGGCCCCAACCATAGAGGGATGCCTGTTCAGAGAGTCCCTCGCGAAGGAAATCATCTGGCTCAGGAAAATAGAAGGGAACCTTGCAAGCAGCCTGAAGTGCGTGCGTACCTCCAATGTGATCTAAGTGACCGTGCGTTGCCAGAATTAATTCCACATCAACACCTAATTCGGCAATGCGAGCAAGAACCGGTGCGGCATCTCCGCAGTCACACACCGCCGCTTTACCGGTCTCACCACAAACCAATATAGTGCAATTCTGCTCAAAAGGCGTCACCGAGATTTCGTGAATCTCCAACATCAGGAACCTTGGCCTACCCATTGAGTGCCATCGGGGTAGTGCTCGTGCTTCCAAAGTGGGGCACGTGCTTTTAATTCCTGCATGAATGCGAGGGATGCCGAATACGCTGCCTTGCGGTGCACCGACGCTACCGCCAAAAGCACGGCAGTTTCTCCAGGACGTACACGACCCACAGCATGCTCCATGCCAATACGAAGGATGTCGAATTGGGCAAAAATTTCCGCCGCAATGCGCGAGCACTCGGAAAGAACCATTTCAGGAAAAGCCTCGTAATCGATGAAGAGCACTTCCCTTCCGCGTGAGTGGTTTCGGATGGTCCCGTCAAAGTCAAGAACGCAGCCAGCATCCTCCCCAGCGACGGCGTCCGAGGCCCAAGAGGACATGACAGGACCTTCAGATAGTCTCGAAAAAAAACGCATTAGCCGCCGGAAACGGGTGGGAGAAAGGCAACGGCGTCCGTCGCCTTAAGAACATCAGACCCGCGCACGTACCGAGTATTGCGAGCCACCTGAAAGGTTTTTCCTTCTAAAACAGGGAATTGTGCTTCGGCGAGAAGCCGAAATGCTGGAACAGAAATCGGAAACGAGGGCACTTCCACCTGGAAAGTGTCCTCGCCGTGCGCTTCTCGCAAACTCGCGAAGAGCCGAACCTCCATGACCCCTAAAAGGGAACGTCGTCGGGAAAGGCGCTGGGCGCCGGAGCATTACCTGCCGGAGCATTACCGCCAAAGTCATCCGCCTGCGGAAAATCCGGTGCGGTCGCAGGAGCTGATGCTTGAGAATAACCACCACCTTGGCCGCCACCCTGTTCCCCCTGTCCGCCGACGAAATGCCAGCGCTGGACAACCACATCCACTTTAGAACGTTTTTGCCCTGTGCTCTTGTCCTCCCACGATCCGTAGTTCAAGCGCCCCTCCACCAAAACAGGGCGGCCTTTTTTGAACCATTTCGCAAAACTCTCAGCCTGCTTACCGAAAATAGTCAAATCAAAGAAATGGGCGTCATCACGGTAGCCGCCCTGACCGTCTGGTACTCGCTCATTCAGAGCAATGCCAGCCTTAGCAATATAGGAGCCACCTTGGGTTTGGCGGAGTTCAGGGTCTCTAGTGAGATTGCCCATGAGGACGACTTTATTGAAGGATGCCATAATCTTTTGAGGAAAGCCGAACAAAAACCCTCGACAAGGGGGCTCGGCGTACGCCATTCTAATGCCCGTGGGGCTTGTTCCCACCCCCTCCCTCCAGGATTTCCGAAAAGACCTTGAACGCCAGCCAACACGAACGCCGTCAGCATCCGCGGGTCCCCACCGCAGAGTTCCCCCTTCACTTGGAAGGCGATGACACGACCACCTTCCGGGTCCGAGATATCTCGCAATCGGGGGTCGCTTTTTTCTCGGAGCAGCCTCTCGCTCTTATGACCCGAGTCCGGTTCACTTTTGACCTACCCGACGTCGACGGAAATCCGCGCCCGGTTAAAGGCGAAGGTGCCGTGGTGCGTTGTGAACGCCTAGCCCCTTCTATCGGTCACTACGAGGTTGCCATTTTCTTCCAGGAATTGGCGCCGGGGAGCATTGAAGTCCTTCAAGGATTGATTGACCGGCTCTTGGACTAGTTTCGGCACAAATAAAGTGCGCGCGGGACTCCACCGAAATCGTTGCGTTGCCCCACAACCTGAAATCCTAGGGATTCAGCAAGTCCGCAAAGTGCTTCCATACGCTGAGCGCCCACCTCAAAGAGAACGGGGAAGCCTGAAGGTCCCCCGTCGGCAACCTGATTCAAAATAACCCGATAGCAGGCTAGGGGGTCTCCCGGAGGCGCAAAAAGAGCTTGGTGCGGTTCATGCTCCCGCACGCCTGGGCCAACTTCTTCCTGAGGCTCAATATACGGCGGGTTGGCCACAAGAAGACCCCGGCGCGGCAGGCGCACCCCCTCGAGCCACGAGCTTTGAACCCACTGAACGCGGTCCGCCAGATTCAAACGGTCCCCGTTCTCGCGAGCAATCTTCAAAGCCGCGAGGGAAAGATCGACACCGATTCCGTCTAGGTCGGGTAAGTCACTCATAATCGACAACAAGAGACAACCCGACCCCGTCCCCAAATCCAATAGAGTCTCCACCCCCAGAGCTGGAATGAGTTCCAAGGCCCATTCCACCAAGACCTCGCTATCGGGACGGGGAATCAAAACGTCCGGAGTAACTCTGAACTCATGTTTCCAGAAACCCCGGGAACCCTCTAAATAGGCAAATGGTTCGCCCGCAAGGCGTCGGCGGAGTAAATCACGAATCGCTGCTTCCTCCTGCCCTGCAAAAGCATCGGCGAAAAAGCGAGCTTCCAACTCAGGGGACTCCAACCCGGCAGAAGAAAATAACGCCCGAGCCGTCTCAAAGAGTAAAGAGGGCTCGGACGAAGGCGAACCGCGGCTCACTTTTTCCGCTTAGAGCGTGAAGTTTTTCGCGCGGCAACTTCCTGAGCCTTTCTTTCCTTTCCACTCGCTACCGCTTGCTTCGCACCAGAGAAGAGAAGGTACATTGCCAAAGAACTCCCCAGAATGACGAGGAGGGGGCCACCTGCATAGAGGGCGAAATCTAATTCGAGAAACTCCGAATGAATCGCGGAAACGACCAAGCCGGGAGAGTCTGGATCAAAATCTGCATGGTGTTTAAAGGCCAAGCGTTTCAAACCCATCATCCCAAGGAGGATGGCCTCAAAAGGTGCCAAGAAAAGCAAGAGTCCAAGTTTTCCTGTGACGAGCGGCATTTGCCACAATTTCCACATCCCCACCCAACTTGCCCAAACGAGCATGAGAACGGAAAGGAGTGTGATCAACCCAAAAAGGTTATCTACCCCCCGCTCAGCCTCGGTCCAGTGCATAAGCATGCCGAAGAGAATCATCAGGTAAGCCAACAAAGAGCAGGAAAACTGCGTGTCGACCGCCAACGGCTCTCCTCGCGGGGGGAGTTTTGCATCTTTCTTTGCTCCCAAAGTTTGCCCAAGAAGAGCGATCACTCCGCCAAAGGTTGTCATAATTGCACCCGACACATCCAAGACGCCTTCGGCAGAGCCAAGGCCCAAGAGCGGAAGTTCGTCTCGGACCGCAAGGCGGAGAATACCGAACAGCAAAAGAACGCCGCCCAATGCAGGAGGCGTTTTCGCACCCGTTCTTTGAACCGCGCCGAATCCTCCTCGAAGCAAAAACCAAACAGTTAATGCCATAAGAAGAGATTGCGCCCATCCACCTCCAGGAAGTGTCGGAGGCGAAGCCCAAGTCCCGAAAAGCCCCGTGAGGGCCATCATCAATCCAAAGCTAGCCCAAGCGTTCGCGGAACGAATATGGCGTGGCTTCAAAAGGGGTGCGGTCGGGGGAGGTATTGGCGAATTTGCTGCGGCGGAAGTCTCCACAACTTTGAAATCTTGTGGGAATGACTCGGTAGGCTTGTCCTTGTTTTCCATGGGAATTACTATGCTGGATTGAGGTTGGCAATTTTATCTTGACGATCCGCCACGATTAAGGCTTCAAATATACTGTCTAAATGACCTTCCAAAACCTTCTCAAGGCTAAAATTAGAACCTAGTCGGTGGTCCGTCACTCGATTCTGAGGCCAGTTATACGTGCGTATTCTTTGACTTCGGTCTCCGGAGCCCACTTGGGAACGGCGTTGCTCGCTCCGCGCAGCCTCTTTTTCTGTACGCTCAATTTCATAGAGCCGGGCACGTAAAAGATTGAGCGCCATTTCCTTATTTCGGAGCTGAGATTTTTCTACTTGGCATTTCACAGAAATGCCGGTGGGAAGGTGAACGACGCGAATCGCAGAAGAAGTCTTATTCACGCTCTGCCCACCCGGTCCGCCAGAGCGCATTGCCGTAATCTCCAATTCATCCATATTTAGTTCAAAATCGACATCCTCTACTTCTGGCATCACCGCCACCGTTGCCGCCGAGGTGTGGATTCTTCCCTGTGTTTCGGTAGAGGGAACGCGTTGGACACGATGCCCCCCACTTTCATAACGAAGAAGGCGAAAAGCATCTTCTCCAGTTACCTTCAAAACAGCCTCCTTGTACCCCCCCATGTCCGACTCGCTGGACTCCACGAGCTCGGCCTTCCAACGACGACTGTCGGCGAAGCGCTGATAAATTCGGACAAGGTCTGCAACAAAAAGCGCAGCCTCATCACCACCTATTCCAGCACGAATTTCAAGAAGGGCTGGTTTATCCACGTCATCATCATCCTCAAGGACTCGGTCAAGAATTTCCTCTTCCAGTTTCGCCACTTCGGCCTCCAAGGCTGGAATCTCCTCTAGGGCCAATTCCGCCATATCCTCGTCCTCGCCAGATGCGAAAATTTTGTTTTCCTCAAGCTCAGAAGCAAGAGACAAGTAACGCTCCCAAGGCTCAAGCGTCTTTTGAAGTGCGCCTAACTCTTGGAGTTTCTGCGGAAAGTTGGCGCGTTTCGGGGCCGCGGGGCTTGCTACTTCTGTTTCAAGCTCTTGACGCCGAGCCAGAAGCTCATCCACCCGAGAACTAAGGATCTCCGTGAGGTTCATGAATGCTCCTAAAAAGAAAGGAGCGAATTGAACCTAAGAACTCTTTCGGACATACCGCTTATTAAAGCGATCTACCCGCCCAGCAGCATCAACAAACTTCTGCTTCCCGGAAAAGAAGGGGTGACAGGAAGAGCAAACTTCTACATGAATGTCCTTCATGGTGCCCCGTGTCGTAAATTTGTTCCCGCAACCACACTTGACGTGGCAGTCTGCGTAATCTGGATGGATTCCTTTTTTCATGATGCAAGAGGCCTCGGCGAACGAGGACCCTGATTTTAACGTCAATCTCTTCCGAGGCAAGCCCTAGCCTCCCTCAATAAGGAAAGAACACTCGGAATGTTCAGACCGACCACCGTTTGTTCTTCCCCGCGGAGCACCGTAGCGAAACGGCCGACGGCGCCCTGGATACCGTAGGCCCCTGCCTTATCCTTCCATTCCGTGCCAGAGAGGTAGGAGTCCAACCATTTTCCAGGAATCTCCTCGAAAGAAACCTCCGCAGAATCCGCCAAAGTGAGGACGGAAATGCCCGGACATTTCAAAGCTACTCCGGTCCAAACTTGGTGTTTCTCACCCGAGAGCCGCTGAAGCATACGTCGGGCATCCTCAAGTCCTGTAGGCTTGGGAAAGAAACTGCCCTGCTGAAAGACCAAAGTATCCGCCGCAAGAATCCAATCTTCCGGACGTTTCAAGGCCCCTGCAAGCACCTTTTGCACGGCAAGTTCTGCCACACGCCCCCCTGGTTCGGTGCAGATGGAGGACTCTTCGACAAGGGGGTCGAGAGTCACAAAGGGGATGTCAGCCTGCTTTAAAAGGGCATGACGTCGAGGGGAAGTGCTGGCCAGAACAAGCGTCCGCGCCATGGGCTAAGACTTCTTCTTCGCCACTTTCTTCTTCGCCACTTTCTTCTTCGCCACTTTCTTCTTCGCCACTTTCTTCTTCGTTGCCTTTTTAGCCACGTTCTTGGCAGAACCCTGCGATGCCTCTTTTAAATCTGTGGACAACGGCAGACCAATTTCTCTCACAAGCTCGGCCAATTCCGCCAACTTCTTTGTCTTTCTCTTCTTCCAAATCATTTGAAAGAGCTTTGCACGCCTGCCTTCGGGGTGCTTTGGGTCACAACCCAAGGCGGCTAACATCCTTAAAGTAATAAAATTTGAGAACATCGCCTGTCCTTCAGTAACTGGGTCAAGATACTCCCGGACATCGACTTCTTTCGGATTAGTCTTCACTAAACCCAAACGCGCAAAGAAACGCTTGATGTCTTTGCAAAGAGGAACGCCGGGCACTTCCATAGCGTCAAGGTCCAAAACGGAGGCCGTATGAAGAGGGGCCATCTCCAAAGAGTCTAAAAACTTGTCTCTCCGCTCACTGGTTGCATCATACAACCAATCAATTTCCATATGGTTTTGTAGGCCGAAGACCCTTCGCAAATATACTTGGGCCAAAACTGCACGTTCTTCCGCCAATGCAACACGCTTGACCTTAAGAGCCTGAACCACCTCAAAGCGACGCGCCACCCGAACAGCATTCCAATTTCCAAAAGTACTGTAAAGCGCCTCGACCGCCTTTTCCGACGTCGCGTAAGTTCCTTCCAATTGAAGAAGCAAGGTCAATAGACGCTCCAATGCTGTCACAGACTCAGGGCGAGGAGTGACTTGTGAAACGTCGGCACTGAGAAGAACCAAAAGGTTTTCTAGCTCACCAACTTTGGTTGCCGTTGCAGCCATTGCCGAAAATTATTCCGTCGAAGAGTCTGAAGAATTCGCAGGGCCCTGCTTCAACGAGACACCTCGTGTTTTCAGCAAGGACGCCACAGTTGAGCTCGGTTGCGCGCCGACGGAAAGCCAATACTTGGCGCGTTCTTCATTTAGAACAAAAGCGTCTTCGCGAGCTTCCACATGAGGATCATAATGCCCTAATTCTTCAATGGCACGACCATCACGGCGAGTGCGCTGGTCCATGACACAAATGCGGTAGAACGGACGATTTCGGCGTCCGAGTCTTTTTAAACGTAAGGCTACGGCCATAGAGGCTAGTGTTTTTTCTTTGGTGGGAGAACCCCGGGGAATCCAGGCATACTTGGAAGACCACCTTGGCTTTGCATTTGTTTGAGAAGGCGCTTTGTTCCGCGACCTCCTCCAAACATCTTGCCCATGGACTTCATCTGTTTTTGCATTTGCTGGAATGAACGGTAGAGACGATTGACGTCGGACACCTCCGTTCCCGAACCACGTGCGATGCGGCGGCGGCGACTTCCGTCAAGAACCTCCGGATGGAGGCGTTCCTTTGGAGTCATGGATAAAATGATTGCTTCAATGCGCGCAAATTCACCGTCATCCACGGATTCCAAAAGGCCCGACATTCTACCCGCTCCTGGCAACATGCCCAACATCTTCTTCATTGAACCCATTTTGCGAATCATTCGGAACTGGTCGAGGAGGTCCTCCATGGAGAGCTTCCCTTGCATCATGCGCATGTAATCCTGGGTACGGTCCTTCTCCTCGACTGCTTCCTGCGCCTGCTCCACAAGTCCGACAACGTCTCCAAGGTCTAAAATCCGACCCGCAAGACGCCCAGGTTCGAATTCCTCCAAATCTGTGGGGTTTTCACCGGTTCCAAGGAAACTCACGCCGATTCCCGTGATTTCTCGGATGGAGAGCGCCGCGCCACCCCGAGCATCGCCATCCATTTTGGAAAGAACGATTCCATGGAAAGGAAGGGCGTCGGCAAAGGCTTTGGCGGACTCGACAGCATCTTGCCCGGTCATCGCATCTAAAACAAGATAAGTGGCGTCGGGCTTAATCGTTTGATGCATCCCTTGAATTTCTGCCATAAGCGCCGCGTCCACGTGAAGACGACCAGCCGAGTCAACGATTAAAGCGTCATAGCGCCCCTTTTTTGCCACAGCCAAAGCTCGCTTGGCAACGCCGATGGGGTCCACCCCCGGCCCAGGTTGCTCCGCGTGGACGTCCAAGCCTAACTGCAATCCAAGTTGTTGAAGTTGGTCCACAGCGCCTGGCCGCTGAAGGTCACACGCCGCGAGAAGCACGTTTCGGTTCTGTCGTTTCTTTAGCCAAAGCCCTATTTTCGCGGCGCTCGTCGTCTTTCCGGCTCCTTGCAAGCCGGCGAGAAGAAGCACCATAGGGTGCCCGGGATTTTTGGGGAGCGCCTCCTGCTCCGGCCGCATGAGACGAGTTAGTTCCTCCTGAAATGCGTGCGTGGCCTGCTGCACCCCCGTTACGCCATCAAGTCGTTCTTGCCCAATGAGCCGCTCCATCACCCGTGACGTAAAGGTTTTCGCCACTTGAAAGTGAACGTCCGCTTCAAGTAGAGCCCGCCGCACTTCCCGTAGCGCCTCCTGGACTTGCTCCTCCGACAACTTCCCTGGGCCTCGAAAACGGTCTAAAGCCTTACTAAAGGATTGCGTGAGATTTTCTAACATGATTCGTTCTATGGACGGTTTATTTTAGCACGAACCACCCGCGCGCCCAAAGACGACAACTTTGTCTCCAGAGACTCATAACCTCGGTCCAGGTGGTAAACCCGGTTCACCACGGTCTCGCCGTCGGCACAGAGACCTGCCAAGACCAAGGCCGCCGACGCCCGCAAATCACTGGCCATCACTGGAGCGCCACTCAAACGGCAAGGTCCCTGCAAAGTAGCGGTAGAATTCTCCACAGAAATCTCAGCACCCAAACGGTTGAGCTCTGCGACGTGCAAAAACCGGTCTGGGTAAATCCCCTCTTTCACCTGAGTCCTCCCATGACAAGTCGTAGCAAATGCAAGCCATTGAGCCTGAAGATCTGTGGGGAAGCCGGGATGCGGAGCCGTCTCCAGACAGATGCCCTGGTAGGGATTTCCCGAAGGATTGACCTGGATGGAGTCAGCGGAAACCCGGAGAGAAACGCCGGCACTCCTCATAGCATTCAATAAGGCCTGCAAATCAGGGGGATAGCACTGTTCAACGATGACCTGGCCACCGGTCATGGCTGCCGCCAAAAGCAAGGTACCGACTTCAATTCGGTCCGGCGGGATCACATATGATTTTGCTTGAAGGCTGGAAACGCCCTGAACGTGCAAGGTTGAGGTCTCAACCCCCTCAATGATGGCCCCACACCGCTGCAAAAAGCGTACCAAGGAAGTAATTTCAGGCTCTTGGGCAGCACCCTCAATTTGAGTTTCGCCCTGAGCGAGGCATGCCGCCATTAAAACATTCGCGGTTCCAAGAACAGTGGAGCCATGAGGCCCAGAAAGAGAAAGACGAGCACCTCGAAGCCCTCCTCGAGGTGCCACGGCCCGAATTTCTCCATGAGACACGGAAACCGTGGCGCCGAGTGCTTCCATTCCCTTCAGGTGAAGGTCCACCGGGCGATGTCCAATCACGCAACCGCCGGGCAGGGAAATTCGTGCCTCGCCACGTCGAGCCAAGAGCGGGCCTAAAACACAAATGGATCCGCGCATTTGACGTACGAGATCGTAGTCTGCGTGTGTACAGGAATCTTCCGAAACGTGGAGGTTCCAGACCCCCGATTCTTGAGAAAGTACCATGCCAAGTTGAGTCAACAACTGCCCCATAAATCGCGTATCCACCAATTCCGGGATGCGCTCCAATTTCGTAATGCCCTCAGTCAAAAGAGTGGCGGCAAGGATCGGCAATGCAGCGTTTTTGGAGCCGGCCGCTTTTACGCATCCTTGCAAGGGGATTCCACCGGCCATCCGAAGCTGCTCCATGCGGGCAGTTTGACGCTCCCGCCCCGGGAAGACTAGACTATCCAACCATTTTCCTCTGCCTCCGGCAGATTCCACAGATGCAAGAAATCGATACCCCCCACGCTGACCCGGCAACCTTTTTTGCCGCACCTCCCACGACGCCTTCTGCGCTCTTCGAAGCACGGGGTACTTTCCTGGCCGACGCCCTTACCACGAACAAATTTGATGCGGCCGTAGCCAACGCGCGTGAAGCGGGAAACCGAACCTTGGCTGCCTGTGGCTCCTGGGTTTCCGGTCAATATGAAAAGGCACTCGAGTTTGCAGACACGGAAGACGCCATGGGGCGTTTCATTGCGGGTTCATCTCTTTTGGAATTGAACCGTGCGGAAGAAGCTGTTGCAGCACTTGCGAGTGATGTGAAATCGGAAGACACTCTTCATGCCGCAACTCTTCTCTACGCCTTGGAAGCTGCGGGTGCTTTCGATCAACTCCAAAAAGCTCTAAGAACGGCAACTCTTTCCCCTTCGGACGAAGCCTTCTTCCATGCGCGCCTTCTAGAAACGAAGGGTGATGTTCAAGCTGCGGCCGAAGGCTATGAAGCCCTTCTCGAAGCGAATGAAACACACTTTGCCGCACGGTTTCGCCTTGCGTTCCTTTGCGACTTGCATGGTGACGACGACACTGCAAAAGCACATTACGAATCCCTGCTCGTGCTCAAGCCAATTCCTGTTTCACTGCTTATGAACTTGGGCCTTTTCTACGAAGACCTCGAACAGTTCGACAAAGCATGTGGATGTTTCGGCGCAATTCTCCGACGAGATCCGAACAACCCCCGTGCACGGCTCTACTTTCAGGATGCCCACGAATCTTTGGACATGTACTATGACGAAGACTTAGAGCGCAAAGAGGACAAGTTGCACCAAATGCTTCGCACCCCCATTTCTGACTTCGAACTCTCGGTCCGGGCCCGCAATTGCTTGGCAACCATGGACATTCGGACCTTGGGCGACTTGGTCTCCCACTCAGAACCTGAACTGCTTGAGTTCAAAAACTTCGGCGAAACTTCCTTGACCGAGATTAAGCAAGTTTTGACTGCCAAAGGACTCCGCTTAGGACTGCGTCGGGAAGATGGCTCTTACTCAATCCCGGATGAATTTGATTCGGACTCCGCCGGAAGCGACTTTCAGTTGGAGTGGATGGGTGAAATCACTGAGGATCAACGCGAAGCACTCGAACTCCCCATTTCGTCTTTGAATCTTTCCGTTCGTTGCCACCGCGCGCTCGTGGAACGCCTCAGCCTGCAACGCATCGGCGACATCCTGCGCTTTTCTATTGAGGACTTGATGGCCATGCCGAACTTCGGTATTACCTCCTTAAACGAACTAGAAGCGAAACTTGAGGAACTCAACCTCGTTCTTCGCAAAGGAAAAGAAACACAACTTCTGTAAGTGTTTGATTCCCTCATGGGCGAGTGCACCTCCATTCAAGAGGGGTACCTTGTCCTGCAAACCGGTGGCATTGGTTGGCACTTATGCGCGTCAAAAAACACGCTGGCACAAGTCAAGGAAGGCCAACTCATCTCAGTAAACGTGCATTTGGCCGTCTCTGACAATGCTCTAACGCTTTTCGGATTCTTCACTGAGGAAGAGAGAGAGTTGTTTCGGCGCTTAATTCGGGTGAGCGGCATCGGGCCGACGTCGGCCGTTGGACTCTTATCGTCCATGCCACCCGAGGATTTAGCGCGTGCCATTGTGCATGAAGACCTCAAAGCTTTAACTCAAGTCAAAGGGGTCGGGAAAAAAACAGCAGAGCGCTTGCTGGTTGAATTAAGAGACCACCTTTCTCACCTCACCACACGCGCCCCTGGGAATCAACCAGGGCCTGCCGCATCCGAAGACTCTGAATTAGCCGACGTCCTCAAGGGGCTCGGCTTTTCCCCACGTTCCGCGGGTGTTACCGCCCTAAAAACCTTGGAGGAACTTGGGGCAGATACCCCCCTAGAAACTCTCCTCCGTCACGCTCTCCAACAAAAGATTTAACATGACTCCGCGCATCGCCATTCTCATGGGCTCTGATTCTGACTTTCCACGCCTTGAACCGTGCATTCAAACTCTCCGCGACTTTGGGCAAGAACCGGTCGTTCGTGTTTTAAGCGCCCACCGTACGCCGGAGGAGGCAACCCAGTTTGCAACTCGTGCACAACAAGATGGTTTTGGCGTCATCATTTGCGCCGCCGGGGGTGCAGCCCACCTTGCTGGCGTCATCGCTGCGCATACCAGTCTGCCTGTTCTAGGAATTCCACTGGATAACCCGCCTCTTGGTGGTCTTGACGCACTTCTTGCTACGGTCCAAATGCCGGGTGGTGTTCCGGTAGGCACAGTGGGCGTTGGCCGAGGTGGCCCCATCAACGCTGCCTTGTTAGCGTTACGTATTTTGGGCGTTGCAGACGCAGACATGCATGCACAAATGAACACCTTCCGGGATTCTCAGCATGATCGTGTCCTAGAAAAGGACGCGGCTTTGCAGAGCAAACTTTCCTAGATATCTATTCCGCAAGATGCGGATAAAGAGGATGAGCATGGCAAAGGGCCTCGGCTTGTGCTCTGACTGTTCGATGCAGGTCTGCATCTTCAGGGCTTCGAAGGACTTGGTTCATCCAATCCCCGACTTTGCGCATGGCATCTTCATCAAACCCCCGCGTCGTCACTGCAGGGGTGCCAATGCGGATTCCGGAAGCGTCCATCGGCTTTGCTGGGTCAAACGGGATTAAGTTTTTATTCACCGTGATTCCTGCATGGTGTAAAGCACCCTCTGCCGCACGGCCGGAAATTCCAGGGCCCTTAGGCCCGCGCAAATCAACCAACATTAAATGGTTGTCGGTTCCACCGGAAACCAAACGGCATCCGCCATCGACGAGGGTTTCGGCGAGCGCCTGAGCATTTTTCAATACCTGAGCTTGGTAAGTGGCAAAGGATGGTTGAAGGGCTTCCGCAAAGGCAACGGCCTTCGCGGCAATCACGTGCATCAAAGGGCCACCTTGCATTCCGGGGAACACTGCCGAATTCACTTTCTTAATCCAAGCCTTCTTGCACACGATGGCGCCACCTCGCGGGCCACGCAACGTCTTATGTGTAGTCATCGTCACGACATCGGCATGCGGCACAGGAGAAGGGTGAAGGCCGACGGCCACCAGCCCCGCGATATGTGCCATATCCACCATGAGGAGTGCGTCAACCGAGTGAGCAATTTGCGCCAAACGAGCAAAGTCGATGGTCCGTGGATAGGCGCTTGCCCCAGCCAGTAAAACCTGAGGCCGGACTTCCTCGGCTTGCTGCTGAAGAGCGGCATAGTCAATCATCTCAGCATCCGAAGAAACACCGTAATGCGCAAAATTGTAAATCATTCCGGAAAGATTCTTGGGATGGCCATGAGATAGGTGCCCCCCATGATTCAAGTCCATGGCCAAAATTGTCGCTCCAGGAGCCGCGAGGGCAAGCAAAGCCGCTTGATTCGCTTGTGATCCGCTGGAAGGCTGGACATTCGCCGCTTCCGCCCCAAATAACTCCTTCAAACGAGTGCGCGCCAAATCTTCAGCTAGGTCAACGTACTCACAGCCTCCGTAGTACCGACGGCCCGGGTAGCCCTCAGCATACTTATTGGTAAGAACAGACCCAAGGGCTTCCAAGACAGCTGGGCTTGCATGGTTTTCACTAGCAATCAGTTCAATCTGATCCTCTTGCCGCTGAAGTTCCTGAAAGAGGGACTGGAAAATTTCCGGATCCTGAGATTCGATGAGGGGGTAAACCGAAGTCATGATGCCCGTAGGATACGCATTCCATGTTCGGGACAAAGACCCTTGCCGCCTTCCTCGTATGCAGTTGCCTTTTGCTGCCTTCCTGCCAAAAGGAAACAAATTCCCGAGGCTTACCTTTGGACATTGAACCCGCCCGACTTTCCTTAGAGACTGTCTCTTTTGGGGAGTCGACTTCCGGAATATTCATACTTTTCAATCCCTCGGACCAGCCAATCACAATTGAACGTATTGGTCCAACGAGCTGTGATTGCGAATCTCTTCAACTCTTATTTCCAGAGAGGCCGAACTCCCCCACACTTCGACTGCGCGGTCAACCTATCGGCGCAGTGATCCAGCCAGGGGAAACGGTTCAGATTAAACTTCACTTTGACGCGACGCGTTTCCGCCAACCCGTGTCTTGGAAGAGCGGTGCGTTCGTTTTAGCGATTCAAGGTCACCCCGCCACAATTTTAGAATACGAGATTGACATCTGGAATCCTTATTGGCTCGAACCTTGGCGTGTCGACCTCGGTGACATTGGCCCACGTACCCGGCCTTGGGGGGAGGTGAGCGTCCGCGCCCACGACGCTCCGCACTTCAACCTGCTCATTCCCGAGCGAATTCGCGATTGGGAATTTCAAGCGAAGCGCCATAACTGGAACGATACAACCGGATATACCATTCAATTTCGGCCTCCACATGAACTTCCCCTTGGACCCTTCCAAGAAATCTTTGAGTTTTCTTCGGATTTACCGGAGAGCCCACCAGTGCGTTTTTGGGTTCAAGGCGTGGTCAAGTCAGAAATATACGCAGTCCCTCAATCTCTCCTTTTTCATGCCCAGCAGAAAGAACAGTCCATCGACCTCCGCACACGCGGAATGGATTTCCAGATTGATCAAATTGTCTTCCCTGGCAAGACGCCGATTCAAATCAAACGCCCTTTGCAAGAACTCCCCGAGCAGCAAGGGTGGATTTTGCAATTCCACCAAACAGAGGACGTCAAAGTTTTAGAAGAAGGAACGATTCAAATCTTAACAAACCACCCAGAACAAGGGGTTTTCACCCTCCCTTACCAATTACTTCCTAGTCAGCCATGAAGCGTTCCCTCCTCGTTGTCTTGCTGTCCTTGATTGGTTGCGCGGATCAAGCACCCCAAGGCCCTAACGTCGTCCTCATTAGCATCGACTCCGTGCGGGCAGACCACCTCGGTGCGTACGGGTATCGCCCAGCTTACGCACCTGAAGTCTCGATTACTCCCAACATTGACGCGCTAGCGGCCGAAGGAGTCACTTTTGAGCAGGCCTGGGCGACGTCGTCATGGACTCTTCCTTCTCATATGGCGTTGATGACTGGGCTTGCGGACCTCAGCCATGCCGTCATCGATGACACCTTTAAATTAGATCCCCTCCGACGCACCATAGCTGAATCTTTCCAGGCAGCAGGATACACCACTGCGGGATATTATTCCGGCCCTTATTTGGACCCGAAATATGGTTTTAGTAGGGGGTTTTCTGAATACAAGTCGGCCATGATGTCGCCAGATGAACTCGCGAAGAATATGCAGCGCATGAAAGACGACAGGGTAAAAAGAGGGCAAGCGCCCCCCACTCAAACAGATATGAAAGCCTTCCGAGACCGGGTTTCCCATTGGGATATTACCTCGCCTCGAGTCAATGCCTTTGCGCTAGATTTCCTAAAGAAGCAGGCGAACTCCCCCTTCTTCCTTTTTGTACATTATTTTGATGCCCACTATGATCACATTCCAGATGCTGCGCAAAAGGGGCTTGCAAAAAAATTCGACCCCCACTATGTGGGAAATTTTTCTGGCGAAAATTGGTTCTTTAATCCTCAAGTTCGATCCCCGCAGCCACCTTTTTCCCGCCGTATTTCTGACCGTGACCTTGGCCACGTCCAGGCAATGTATGATGCAGAGATTCACTGGGTTGACGCACATGTTGGCCAAATCATCCAGGAATTGAAGGATCAGGGTCAATGGGAGAATACCGTGATTGCGCTAGTTTCGGACCATGGGGACGAGTTTTTTGAGCACGGATCGATTGGCCATCGCAGCACGCTCTACACAGAACTTTTGCACGCTGCACTCATTATTCGCGCTCCTGGAACCACCCTTCCTGGGGAGCGGAAGACAGAAAGTGTTGCGCTCTACGACGTGGCCCCGACACTTCTTGACCTTACCGAATGCCCGCCCATTTCTGAATCGGACGGACGGTCCCTCAAGAGTACATTTCTGGGAAAACCAGCTTCATCGCCGGGCTCCTTCGGCTTTATTTTCACTGGGACAGCTGACGGACCTCAAATTCAAGAATCCTGGAGAGATGAACAGTTCACGGTGATACGTCCTTTTCAGATTAGCCGGAAGGGCTCTAGTGCCCAAGGAATTGCCCTTACGCCTTCCAGCGTGAGGGCACTGCAAATCTTTGACCGTAAAGTTGACCCAAGAGAAGAAAACCCCTTACCTCTCGACGACCCTCGCCGTGTGTCCATTTTGAACCGCTATAAAGCAGATTTCCTCCAGGCCCAAATGAAGCGCCAAAGTCGGTTACAGTCGCCGATGAGTCAACGGTACTCCCCGGCCATGACCACAGAAGAATTAGCTACTTTGGCGGAACTCGGCTATGTAGACGGAGATCTCGGAAAAGATGGGCAGGTTAAAACGCCGCCTCTTTTGCCTCTCCCTGCGCCAGGAACGCTTTAAGTCCCTTGCACGTAGGCGAATTTCCTTTTTCCTGCCTGGACAAGAACAACCTCTTTCCCAATCTCAAGTGTGAGAAGAAAACGGACATCTGTACATACGTTTTGACTCACGCGCACCCCGCCGCCTTCAATCATACGGCGCGCCTCGCTGGTCGATGCGCACAGCCCTAATACCTTTAAGAGGGTCGGCAAGGGCCAATCTTTTGCCTCCAATGTGAAAGTTGCAATGTCGGTAGGAAGCTGTTTCTCTCGAAATTGTTGTACAAAATTATCCGCAGCAGCCTGTGCGGAAGGCTCGTCGTGGATCCAGGCGCATACTTCTTGCGCCAAACGCCCTTTCGCTTCCCGTGGATGACCCTCTAACAAGGCACGGACTTCTTCGCTGGAAACCGAGGTTGCCAATCGGAACCAAGGCTCCATTGCATCATCCTCAAGGGACATCACCTTACCGAATACATCTTTGGCCGAAGCCGTCAAGGGTATGTGATTCCCGTATGTTTTTGACATTTTTCGTCCGTCAGTGCCCAGCAATAATGGCGTAGTAAGGCACACTTGAGGTTGTTGGCCATGGCGTTCTTGCAACTGACGACCCATATGCAAGTTAAACAACTGGTCATTTCCGCCAAGCTCAACGTCGGCGCGCACCTGAACTGAATCCCAACCCTGCATAAGCGGGTACGCCATTTCATGAAGATGGACCGGTAGTTTCTTCTCCATCCTCTTTTGAAAGTCGTCACGCTCTAATAGACGTGCAACAGTACTTTCTGAAAGAAGACGCAATACTTCAAAAAAATCCATACCGGAAAACCATTCACTATTCCGATGGATTTCGCAAGCGCCCTCTGACAAGTCCAAGACCTTTCCTATTTGTGTGAAATAACTGGTCGCGTTGTGTTCAACCTCTTCTGCGGAAAGCGCCGGACGCTGATCATTTCGGCCGGTTGGATCGCCAAGGCGTGCCGTGGCATCGCCTAAAATCAATACAGGCAGGTGACCGGCCTCTTGGAATAAACGAAGAACTCGAATGGGTACACAATGACCCACATGAACGTCCGTAAAGGTCGGGTCAATGCCAAATTTAACACGAAGAGGTTTCTTCCTCTTCTGGGAAACCTGCAAATAGCGCCCAAGATCTGCCTCAGAAATAATATCCGAAGCAAGAGCTTTTAGCTGCGAAAGAAAGTGGCTCTCTGCGTTAAGTGTCATGGCGTACCCTCATTTTGCCCTCTTCTATCCACTCTTTCCAGGCTTGTTGGTCTAGCCCAAAATCAGAGCCTGTCATCCATGCCAAGGATGCGGCAATCGTTATAGCCCTTCGCCGATTAGGCGCAGTTGAAATTGCATCCGCCAAAAGCCGGATGGCCTGTCGCTCTTGAGACTGTGGCAATAAGGCACAGCAAACCAGAAGGTGGCGATCCACACTGTCCGGTCCGAGCAGGACGAGGCGAGCAAGATTGTCAAACGGGGCATCGACTAAGGTCTCCCACCCGCCAGGGAACACATAAAAATGAGTCAAGGGAAATTGCACTTTTGAAACAGGGTACACCTCTTCTCCCATCGAAATACCGTCCATGAGGAGTGTGGCCTGCACAGTAACCTCCCATATTGCGCCAGGATTCCCGGGAATCTTCAATTCAAGAGGAGATGACGCCTGGAAAACTTCCCCAGCTTCCAAGCTCACCGATCGGTCTAGCAATGCATTTCGCGTGCTTTGTAGGAAGTCGTGTGCACCAGAAGGAAGCCACCTCTCTACCCCCCATTGAACCTGTAGGAGAAAACCCGTCGACGGTTCCAGAAGTTCAAGACTTTCCCCAAATGGGTTATGGATCTCAAAATAGATAGGAACAGTATCCCCAAATTCTGCGTACAAATCGGGGGTGCGCAAAATTGCAGAAGACATCAACTGCTCCTCAATAATCCTCGCACGCAAGATACTGAGTGCTGTAGCAGAATGGCCCTGCAAGCCCTCCAAAGGAGATCTTACTGATTGTGATGCCGTCCCACATGCTACGAGAAGGAAAAAGAAAGCACCGCCCCTGACACGATGTCCAAGGGCGGTGCAAAATGACAAAGGATTATTCCTTTTCTTCGGTGGCCTCTGCAACTGGAGCTTCCTCTGCAACTGGAGCTTCCTCTGCAACTGGAGCTTCCTCTGCAACTGGAGCTTCCTCTGCAACTGGAGCTTCCTCTGCAACTGGAGCTTCCTCTGCAGCTGGAGCTTCCTCTGCAGCTGGAGCTTCCTCTGCAGCTGGAGCTTCCTCTGCAGCTGGAGCTTCCTCTGCAGCTGGAGCTTCCTTTGCAACTGGAGCAGTTCCAGCAGCTTCCGCTTTCGCGGCTACACGAGCAGCTTTTCTAGCAGCCTTTTTAGCTTGGGCCTCTTCAAACTTTTCGCGAACTTCCACGTTTTCAGGGTGATCGGCATGAATGAAGGCCAGTCCAATCCGCTCTTCGCCACAGTCCACACGAACAACACGAACTTCAATCTTCAAGCCGTTGATGCAATGCTTTTCAGGCTCCTCTTGCCACTCCGTTGGAATGGTAGAAAAATGCAAGAAGGCCTCAAGCCCTTCTTCTAACTGGATGAATGCGCCCGCCTGAATTGATTTGGAAATCGTTCCGGCAAGCATATCGCCCACGTGGTAGTTGGCTGGAATGTAGTCTTCCCAAGGGTTTTTCGTCAACTGCTTCATACCCAAAGAAATGCGTTGCTTCTCTCTGTCCACAGCGAGGACGACACACTGAATCCGGTCTCCCTTCTTCACAACCTCATTCGGGTGCTGCACTTTCCGCGTCCAATGGAAGTCGGTGTTATGCAACAGGCCGTCCACGCCTTCTTCGATTTCGACGAAAGCGCCATAGGTCGCCAAGTTCTTCACTGTGGCCTCAATCACCGTGCCAGGCTGGTACTGCTCTGCAATGGCATCCCATGGATTGCCTTCCACCTCCCGCACTGACAAGGAGAGCTCTTTCTTCTCAAGGTCAAGCTCCTTGACATAAACTTTAATGTCTTGGCCCCGGACGAACTCGTTTTCAGGATTCAGGTTTTGACGCGTCCAAGAGATTTCGGACAAGTGAACCAGACCCTCTACACCAGGTTCCAATTCAACGAACAAGCCGTAAGGGACAATGTTGGCGATTTTTCCCGTTTGAACCGAAGCTGCCGGGAAGCGCTCTGCAATAGCATCCCAAGGATCCTTGCCCATGGCTTTCACCGAAAGAGCCACCCGGTTGCGCTCCCGATCAATCTTAGTCACCATAACCTCAATTTTGTCCCCAATCTTGAGGATCTCCCGTGGGTGCTTGATACGCCCCCAAGTCATGTCAGTGATGTGCAACAAGCCGTCCATGCCGCCGAGGTCAATAAAGGCACCGAAGTCAGCAATGTTTTTCACCTCACCCACACGAATCTGGCCTTCGGCAATTTCCGTTAGCAGGGAAGCGCGCTTCTCTGCCCGCTCTTCTTCCAAGAGTTGGCGACGGGAAACCACAATGTTCTTACGCTCAAGGTCAATCTTGACAATCTTAGCGCGAATCGTCGCGTCAATAAAGTCGCCCGGCTCTGGAGTTCGCCTCAAGTCAATTTGCGATGCAGGCATAAAGACAGGTACGCCGCTGACATCAATCAACAAGCCGCCCTTGATCTTGCTCTTGACCACGCCCTCGACAATGTCATCGGGCTGGTAGATATCCACAATTTTCGCCCAGGCACGCTCACGGTCCGCCTCGGTCTTCGAGACAACAGGAACATTGGTGCGGCGGTCATCACCGCGGTAGAAGACTTCAAAAACCGTACCTGCTTCGGGAAGGCCTTCTGCAAATTCTTCAAAAGGAAGGGCCGCTTCTGCTTTTCCGCCAATGTCTACAAGGACACGGTTGCGGTCAAGGTCAACCGTGAGCACCGTGGCTTGAACGATTTGGTCTCGTTCTACATCACCGATGTGTACGGAAATATCTTCCTGGGCTACGTCTTCAGTGCTGAGGATTGCCGCAAGTTGGGAGTCAAGGTCCGCTTCTGTGATATCGAAGCGACGAACAGTTTCTCTGGATGCCATAGTTAGGCTAGGGGGTTAGAGTGAACCGGGAAGAAGGTCGGCGAATGCGTAGGGTGGCTAAAGAGCCTTGACCCAGTTCAACAGACACCCGATTGCCTGCTCGACCGTGACGGAATGATTCTCCAGCACTTTGGCGCCTGGAAGGGCGCGCGGTGCCGAAGTTCCTCTGCCCGCATCTCGTTCGTCTCTCTGAGAAAGTGAACCAAGGATTTGAGCATAATTTGAGGAAAGACCAGCCACTTCGTTTTGCGCCTGCCGACGTTTTGCCCTTGTTTCGAGGGGCACCTTTACGAACACTTTGAGTGCTGCCTGAGGGAAAATGATGGAGCCCGCATCCCGGCCATCGGCAACAATGCCGAGCACGGTTTTCTGAGCGAGCAACATTTGCATCTGCAGAGTTAAAGCCTTACGAACCATTGGGTGATCCGCGACATCAGAAACTGACGCATCAATGAGCGGGGTGCGCAATTCTTCTGAAAGAACACTTCCGTCCACGAGCACCGTTCCATCTGATTGGCTGGTGATTTTAGTTTGAGAGAGCATTTGAAGGATTTCCTGTTCATCCTTCAAGTTCAAGCCTTGTTGCAAGGCCATCCAAGTCAGTGCGCGGTACCAAGCCCCCGAGTCCAAGTAAGCCCAGCCCAAAGATTGAGCTAAGCGCCGAGCAAGAGTACTCTTTCCGGATCCAGATTGACCATCAATAGCGACAACTAAATCCATTTGAGGCTGATTCACCTCTGACATGAGTCGCAAATCCTAACGTCGCAAAGGAGAAGAGGCAATCTTATTGAAGGATTTGGGGGGGAATTCCTGGGACCCAAGCAGGAAGAACCCGGTAACTTCCTCCTTCTTCAAGAAACTGGTGGGATTCTTGGTGTAAATGGCCAAGCCAAGCCTCCGCCGCCTGGTGCTCCGCAAGTGCTGAGGCAATGGCGCTCGGCACTAGACCCATAGAATCTTGAGCTTTTGTGGAGATGGCCTGGACACTCTGGGCCCGAAGGCGTCGGGCGAGGCGTTGGCGGAGAAAAGATGGAATCAGGCGAATGATTGCACGGACTATTGGGCTTCGCAGAACCCTCCTCAGTCGCTGATAGGGCCGGTCATGAAGGCAATACTCATCCCCGTGAGAGAGCAAAACTTTGCGCACTCCATTTTCCCAGAGAATCTGGTCGGCGACCAGGACTCCAGGAAGTGTTGGCTCCGGATCTTTCAAAAGGACGTCACGGTTTCCGCGCAATAAAATCACCGGAACTCCCAGACCTTGAAGAGTTTGAAAAATCGACACAAGAGGATCGAAAGCAGTCTCTTGGAGGGTTTCAGGCCCCGACCAAGCATCAAACAAATCGCCGAGAATGAAAACCTGCCCCACGGTCTCCATGGTGTCCTGAATGGTCCTTGCAAACGCCTTAATGGTCGCCGAGTCTTCAGACCTCAGGTGCAAATCCGCAAAAACTGCAGCGGGCGAGGATTGCGCATGCACTAACTTCATGAAGATTCCCCACGACCAAGTCCCAAGTCTTGCAAACGCTTCCAGAGAGCCTTTCGGGAAATCCCCAGAAGCTCGGCTGCGCGGATTTTCTTTCCCCCCGTTGCAGCCAATGCTTTTCGGATGGCCCCTTCTTCGGCTTGACGACAAACCACGGCCAACGGGAGGATGTCGGCTTCCAAAGTGTGATCTCCTGGGAAAAAATGTTCCGGCTGAAGAACCCGAGCTCTTCCCGACAAAGCCAATGCCCGTTGGACGGAATTCTCCAACTCTCGAACATTGCCGGGCCAGTCCCTGCCAGACAAATGTAAAAGAGATTTTCGAGATGGGCGGTAACGAGACTCTGGGTCGTATCGCTGGAACATTTCAGACAGCAAATCAGGGATGTCCTCGACGCGATCCCGCAAAGGAGGCAGCGAAATCTCTAAGACACAAAGACGAAAAAGAAGATCTTCCCGAACCCCGCACTCCCCGGAACGAGAACGAGGATGGAGACTGGCAAGGACTCTTCCTGAAAACTGCTGGATGGAAGCGCCCCCTAACGGGAAAAAGGTGCCTTCTTGAAGTACCCTCAGCAGGGTTGCTTGCGAAGAGGAAGGGAGATCCCCGAGTCCGTCCAGGAAAAGCGTGCCTCGCCCGACCATCTCGAAAAGACCCGCATGATCTTCGTCGGCACCGGTGAAGGCTCCTTTTTGATAGCCGAAAACTTCTCCCTCGAAAAGTGTCTCTGGAATACCTCCACAAGACAGAACGAGGAATGGCTCGCTTGCGCGTGAGGAACGCGCGTGGATTGCACGAGCCGCTCTCTCCTTACCCGTTCCGGACTCTCCAAGTAACAAGACCGGCGAATCGACCCGGGCAGCAGCAAATATCATCTCTTGCGCCTGGGTGATTCCCTGGCTGGAACCTGCGAATAGGGAGGCTCCCGATTGGGGGAGGCTCTCCAACTGTTTTTGCAATCCCCGCAATTGGGCCGTTTGAGCCACTTGTACCAAGAGCGCCTCAACAGGAAACGGCTTCTGAAGGTAGGCGCACGCCCCAGCCTTCATAGCTTGCACGGCCTTCTCCACGGTGGCATACCCGGTCATCACCACGACGTCGGCAGGAGGGTCTTGCCGACGGGCCGCAGCCAAAACCTCCACTCCCGATGCGCGGGGAAGGCGGACATCGGTGACGACGAGATCACAGCAATGGCTATCCAGCCAAACAATCGCCGCAGCCCCCTCCGCGCGGACGGTGACCCGATGTCCGGCGTCGGCCAAGGCATCCCGCAACGGGATGGCCAAGGTGCGCTCGTCTTCGACAAGAAGGATGTCCATGAATTTTGCTCAAGGAGCAAGTTACCATCGCCGAGAGTTCAGGGTAAACTCAAGCATGCGCTTGGAGTTCAATCAACAGCTGAGGATGGAGCAGAAATTGCTTCAATCCCCGCAAATGATTCAGGCCATGCAAATTTTACAGCTAACCACGCCGGAATTGCTGGACAGAATCCAAGAGGAGATTGACGAAAACCCTTTTCTGGAAAAAGAACAGGCGCCTGAAATCGACGGCCCAATGCTAGAAGGCTCCCGTGGAGACGGAATTCGGAAAAATCAAAAGGATGACGAAAATGCGGATGCCATCTTGTCCGTGCCCGCACCCGATCGCCCTAGCCCTCAATCATTGCTCTCCGAACTTCGTGCGGCCGACATCGAAGACAATGAACTTGCCTTGGCCAAAGTAATCCTCAACGATTTAGACCGGAAAGGTTTTTCCACCAGACCTTTGGGCGAGCTTGCGACAAAGGAGCAGGTCTCACTTTCAGATTTGCAAGAAGCACTGGAGGACCTGCGTGCAATCTCTCATCCGGCACTGGGGGCCGTGGACTTGCAAGAGGCGTTTCTCCTTCAGCTCTATGCACTTCCAGAGCCGCACCTCATTACGGAGAAACTCGTTGAGTTCCATTTTGAGGAGCTGCTAGCAAATCGTTTACCCCAGATTTCTCGTGAACTCGGAGTCACCATGGACGATTTGCGTGGGGCTCTTGACGTTCTACGGACCCTAGACTCCCGACCGTTGGAGATGCCCCAAGATTTAGACATGGGCGCCATTCTTCCAGATATTCTCATTGAGCTCCAAGACGACGACACTTATTCCGTGGAGTTGGTTCGGGACGGCTCCCCTGAGGTTTGTTTGAGTAAGTCAGCAAGAGAAGCTTTGGATCGCGCCAAAACAGACAAGCGGTTGCATGATTTTCTACTTAAAAAGTTAGAACGCGCCCGCTGGTTTTTAGATGCCGTCAACCACCGAAGAGAGACGCTCTTAAGAATCGCTCAGGTTCTTGTTGAGCGGCAGCGAGATTTCTTGGATTATGGTCCAGAAAAACTTCAACCCCTTAAAATGCAGGAAGTTGCCGACATAGTGCAAGTGCACCTGTCCACCGTATCTCGTGCAATTCGGGGTAAGTCGGCTCAAACACCCCAAGGGATACTCCCTCTCAAGGCGTTCTTTTCTGGGAGCCAAGTCACACAGCGAGGAGGGTCGAAATCAAGAACCTCGATTCAAGAAAGAGTGAAGGGAATTGTCGCTTCCGAGGATAAGTCTGCTCCTTTGTCGGATGAGGAGATTGTCAAGATCCTCCGTCAACGAGATGGAGTCAAGGTGGCAAGAAGAACAATTGCGAAGTACCGAAAAGCTCTAGATATCCCCCCTTCCACTCACCGAAGGGCCTACTAAAATAACCTCTATGGTAAACATTAAAGCGACTCAAGTCCGCAAAGGCAAAGTACTCGTTTTCGACGGGCAGCTCTACGTTGTTACCGAATACGAACACCGCAAACCCGGAAAAGGCCCCGCATTCAACCAAGTCGTTTGCAAGCATTTTAAAACCGGAGCCCAGAAACGAATGAAACTAAGCTCAGACGACGTGGTTGAGCAAGCATACCTGGAATCCAGAGAGTGCACGTACTCTTACCCTGAAGGCGACAACTTTGTTTTTATTGACCTGGAAAATTACGAGCAACACTATTTAAGTGCGGAACTCGTCAAAGATCAAATGAAGTATGTCAAAGATAACCTTGCGGTCATCATTACTTTTTTTGAGAGCAATCCCATCACACTGGTCCTTCCAAAGTCCGTTGTCCTTAAAGTTCAGGAAGCCGAGATTGCTGCCAAAGGTGATACCGTCACCAACGACAAGAAAGGTGCCGTCTGTGAAACTGGTCTAGAAGTGCGCGTACCGGGCTACATTGAAGCCGGTGAGTACATAAAGATTAACACGGAAAACGGCGACTTCTTACAAAGGGCCAAAGAAGAAGAAGCCTAAGACTTTTTCTTCTTAGCCTGCATACGCCTTGGCGCATTAATCTGCGCGGCTTGTTTCTTCGCTCGGGCCAATTCTCTCCGCCACTCAGGACGAATTTCGGAACCTTCTTCTAAGGCGCGTTGGATTACGGTGGCTGCTTCCACGGGGTCATCAGTGAGGTAAAACATATTGAGGTCATCCGGAGAAATTGTTCCGCCCTCCACCATAGACTTCTTCATCCAGCGTAAAAGTCCACCCCAATAATCCTTCCCCATGAGGACAATAGGAAAGTTCTTCATTTTCCGCGTTTGAATTAAAGTTAAAGCCTCGAAAAACTCGTCCATCGTGCCGAAGCCACCAGGCAAGACCACATAGCCAAGTGCATACTTCGCAAACATCACTTTCCGAACAAAGAAGTAATCGAAATGAAGTTCAATATCCTGAAAGGTGTTGGCGCTTTGCTCCATCGGCAAGACAATATTAAGCCCGATGCTCGTCCCGCCCGCCTTTTTCGCGCCCTCGTTACCCGCTTCCATGGCGCCTGGGCCACCTCCCGTAACAACGGCGTATCCCCGCCGCGCAATCTCTTCTGCCGTGCGGGAGCCCATTTCATACCAAGGGTTGTCTTTACTCGTTCGCGCCGACCCAAAAATACTAATCGCAGGGCCGATGTCACGCAGAGCATCAAAGCCTTCCACAAATTCGCCCATAATCTTTAAAACCATCCAAGGGTCGGACACCTTAGATTGCAGTTCCTCGAGGGATGGCCGGTATTTTCTATTTCTTTCCATCTAGGCACTCTAGCAACGAAAAGGCCGTGACCCGCTACACTTTCTCTGTGAAAAAGTCCCCCGCACTCTTTCTCGACCGCGACGGAACTCTCATTGAAGAGGTCCCCTATCTTTCGTCCCCCTCTAAAACCCGGGTCCTTTCTGGTGTTCCTGAGGCCCTTGCAATTCTTCAGAAAGCAGGGTTTCTGCTTTTCGTTGTTTCCAACCAATCCGGGATTGCGCGGGGTCTGCTTGACGAAGGGAGGCTCCTGCAGATCCAAGCGGAAATTGACCGGCAACTCGGCAAAGCGGGCGCGTGCATTGACGCCTACTATCATTGCCCACACCACCCTGCTGTAGGTATTCCGCCCCAAAGACGACGCTGCAATTGCAGAAAGCCCCAACCTGGTTTACTCGATCAGGCAGCTTCCGACTTCAACGTAGATTGGGCGCGCAGTGCAGGTATTGGGGATGACCTGCGAGACCTACAAGCCTTTGCGGCCCGAAATATCCCGGCCATTCTCGTTGGCACTGGAAAAGGTCGGCGCACACGGCAAAAGTTGGCCGAAAGTAAAATGGAGCCTGCCCTCTTCGTCGGCCACCTTCCTGAATCAGTCCCTTGGCTCCGGCGCTTGCTTTCCAAAGAAAGCTAAGAAGCCCTGCCTAAACCCTTGATATCATAGGGGTTTTCAGGAAGTTTGTTCTCCTCATCCCCCCTCCCCGTGCTTGTTTTCGGCGGTCCGGCCGACGAAGACCTCATGCTTCTCCTTGCAGGCTACTTCCCTGAAGGGAAATGGGTGAATTCCGCTCTTTCCTTCGATGAAGTGAGTCGCTCACTCCAGAAAAATCCGGGCCAAGGCCTTCTCTGCTATTGCCAAGAACTTTCTCCCGCGGAGCTGTCGACCCTCGGAGCTCAACTGGAAGCCCTCCCCAACCCAGTTCTCCTTATAGAAGGACCCCATGGTTTCCTGGGCGGAGAGGCCTTGCTCCGCCGAAGCAAGACTCACTGCCTCCCACTTCACTGGACCCCAAGAATTCTTCGAGCAATTTTATCGCTCAAAGGGCAAGCAGAAACTCCCCTCGGCCCTTTCTTACAAGGATTGATTGAGGGGTTTCGTGATCCACTGACTAGTATTAGCGGGTACATACAGCTACTTCGTGCACAGGATCCGGAAGGCACTTGGGTCACACCTGCTTTGGAGGCTACCCGTGAATTGGATGATCTCCTCGAAGTTCTCCACTTAATCTCTCCCCAACGGACCGTTCATCGCTCCGAGCTGCCCTTGGCAAGCCTCGTGGAAGACAGCTTACGCAATGCCCGACGCCGAGGAGTTGAGTGCATCGCTCCCGTAACGAACGGTGGCTATTCGCAAACCGACGGCCGACTTGCGCAAGCTGCACTTGACGTCAGTTTTCTCTGGCTCCAGCGCTTTGGCCCGCCAGGAACTCTTTCGCTTCTTCATGTAGAAGCAGAATCTGCTGTGACGCTGGCATGGAAACTTGTGGATTACGAGCCCCCCGAGAAAGAAAAGGTCTCGCTGCCCGTTTTCCTGGAAACACTCCTTCGTGCCCTTTCAGAGAAAATGGGTGCTCAAGCCGTGATTCAGAAAGAACACGGGATTCCCGTCTTCGCTGGAGTGCGCTTCCAAAATAGCGCGCCCTAAGATTGCAGCATGGCACCGAAGAAATT
>Ga0302120_10000087_pt1 | contig 34318 bp, 32 predicted proteins | sample AG5_Bottom_MG_FD_203118 | JGI IMG/M metagenome (GOLD analysis project Ga0302120, IMG submission 203118) | Marine microbial communities from Western Arctic Ocean, Canada - AG5_Bottom | ecosystem: Environmental > Aquatic > Marine > Oceanic | place: Canada: Western Arctic Ocean | collected 2017-10-01 | reverse complement strand
TGGATCTAGAAACCTACGAAGCGGTGCTTGACGGTCGGCCTCTTGATTTGACCTTCATGGAGTATGAGTTGCTCCGCTTTTTAGCAACCACCCCGGGCAGGGTTTTCACGCGAGAAATTCTGCTGAGCAGGGTCTGGGGTTATGAATATTACGGTGGGGCGCGCACTGTTGACGTTCATGTCCGTCGACTGCGCGCAAAATTTGGTGAAGAATACGCCAGCCTGATTCACACCGTTCGAAGCGTCGGTTACCGGTTCGGCCAAGCTCGACGCCGCTAGGTCGCGACAAGTAGAAAGCTACCGGTTCGTCTCCACGAGGCTGCTGCCTTCATGTCGTGTCTCTGCATCCTCTTTGAGAGCATTGCCAAGGAGAGCGGCAATCGCGACGAGGCTGATGGTGATTATGAACGGGCTAAGCAGCAACAACACCGCCATGACAATGCCTCCAACCATGTGGTTGATGGTAGCCAGTGCGAATTCATAGTCGCGACTTTCGACAACAAAATTGAGCGTGTCTAAGGACAAGAAATCAGTCACTGGGTTTCCCCTGATCTGCTTGTGCAAGAATCATTTCGCTGTCTGGCTATGGGGGCTGGGCCCTTTGAAAGTTGGATTTATGTCGTACATGGTCTTTTCCATCGGTTCTGCTGATTGGAGTCACATTGGAAATTTGGCGCCACTGGTGAAAGAGAAACTGGGGGCTCTAGGTTCGTCTCGTGTTACTTCATCAATGATTCTGACCGGTGACCTCGCCGGTGCAGGTATCGCTACTTCGACGTGGGATTCGGTTGACGCAAGCATTGCTGGACGAGCAGCTCTCTACGACGACCCCGAAGCTCAGGCCGTTTTCGGTGCAGCTGGTTGGACACCGATGGCGCTGAATATAGGACAGGTCCTGGGGGAATTTGGAGATGGCGAAGGCGCATATTCGGTCGGTGTCTCGGCGGTATCGACAAACCATGACCCAGCTCAGAATGAGCGGTTAAGTGACATGGTGTGGGGCGTTGCGTCGAATCACGGTGTGAACGGAATGCGGAGTGTGCGAGCGATCGCTGCTGGGGACCAAACTGGCTCCTACCTCAATATTTTCTACACCGATTCCGTTGATGGGTATTTGGCTGCTTCAGCAGAATTGGGTCAGAGCGCCGATTTCATTGGTTTCATGGCGGACAATGGTGGTCGCATCACTGGTCGAACGATCAATAGAACGATGGGCTGACATGAAAGAGGACTGAACTGGCTGGGGCTTACCTGACGTCAAGGGTGACGTCTATTTCCACCGGGTGGGTTCCGTCAGTGACAGTCATGGTGAGGTCAACACAGAATCCGACGTCGGCACCAAATCCTGAGACCATGGAGCAGTCGTAGTTACCGACACATGGTCCACTTTGTCGACTAACAGCCCTTGCTTGCAGGCCATTACGACCTCAAGACGTTGCCAGGTGAGCTATCGCCTCGATTTCGACGAGCGCACCCAGGGGCAGCGCTTTCACTGCGATAGCTGAGCGCGACGGGCGGTGATCACCAAATATCTCGGCATATGTGGCATTCACCACTCCGAAATTTTCGATATCGGTCATAAACACGGTGCACTTCACTACGTGCTCCAGCGTTAAGTCGTTTTGCGCCAGCACAGCTTTGACGTTGCTGAGAGCTTGAGCTGTCTGATTCTCAACTCCCTCAGCTAATGAACCGTCGGCAATGCCGACTTGGCCCGACACGAATAACAAATCACCTGCGCGATACGACGCCGAGTAGTGGGCAACGGGTTTAGACACTGATTACCTCCATCAGGGGAAAGCTAGTCCTTCTAGGGATCGTTATCCGGTGGGTAAATCAATGGGACAGCCTCTATGCAACCAGGTAGCAGCTGCAACGGCAGCAAATACTGCGTCTCCCACAGGGCGAACTTCTCCTTGGCCAACTGAATTGACCTCAATATTTGGGCTATCGGAGGATCGGAGCACCCCAAATGAACGAATCGTTAGGTCGTGCACTTCTCCTTGCGTGTCCACAGCAAGACTCTCTGAGGTAACCCAGCTGTATCCCATATGTGCAGCGCCGATGCAGTAACTCCGGAGCATTACCCAATCGAGTGGTTGTCCACCGTCCACTTCGATGCAAATGGAGCCGTCGATTATTTCGGCTTTTGCTCGTCCCCCAGACGGAGATTCCACCCACCCGGCTTCACCATCAAGGGAGGCTCGCAGCATCTCGGCTTCCGCCCAACCAGCGCCTCGCAGAGATAACGAGGTAGGGGGTCCAGGAACAACTATTTCTTCGATCTGGCAGTCAGGCAAGACTCTGTGAATGACCTCAGCGATTCCCGGAGTGTTCGCTACCCGCACTATGCCACTGCCGTCGCGACGCAAACCTGCAGCAATTGGTGGTCGTTTAAATCCGTATCGGACAGTGTCTTCACGCGACCATAAAACTCGGATGGGTACTCCGTGCTCACGAGCAAGAGCTCGGGCGACGTCGCCAACATCACTGCCTGTTTTGCCGCCGAAGGCGCCTCCGTTCGCGATCGGATCAGCCGACTCGCCGTCAGGCGGGCACCACGAGGCGTCAGTTTCGAGATACGCCGGCTCAACCCATCTGGTTCGAAGTGCCACAGCCCAATCACCGTCAGGTACCTCCAGCGGAGGGAGCGCCTCAAGGGTTGTGCGCCGTCCTTGAATCTTTCCGGCGTTCTCTCGCGCCTGGTGAAGGCTCGTCGCGGTGACCCAACCGGTACCGCTTCGGACTGCTACCAACGAGTGCGGAGGCGTGATGTCATCCGCGAAACCACCTTGGCCAAGAATTACTTGAGGACCAATGGTTTGAGGCGTGCCTGTCTCGATAGTTGCTTGTTGGCTAGCAGCGTCAAGGTCGCGACCAGGAAAGTTTACTGCGACCTCTGCCGCGGCTTCTCGGATGGTTTGCCAGCCGGTACATCGACACAAGTGCGCCGAAAGCGCCCGATCCACAGTTTCTCTGAGACTTAGGTCAGCTCCTTTACGTTCATGGCCAACGAAACGGCACACAATGCCCGGAGTACAGAACCCACATTGAGCAGCTCCATGCGCGACGAATGCATCGGACCATCGGCGCCGTTCTTGCTCGGTCAGTCCATCCACTGTGGTGACGGTCCTACCGGCTACTCGTCTAAGTGGAGTCACGCAAGCAACCCGGGGAGAGTCATCAATGAGGACGGTGCAACAACCGCACTGGCCCTGCGGACTGCAGCCATCCTTTACCGATCGAACTCCCAGATGGTCACGAAGAGCCCCCAGCAAGCTCCCGCCATCGTCATCGACGTCAACGTCTTGACCATCGAGTTGAAACCTAATGATTCGTTCGATGTGAATACCTCCGACGGCAATAAGCCTCAACACTCCAGATGGAGACCACAGTTCAGACTACGTTCCAAGGAGTGGATCACCATATGTGGAACCCTCATACGATCTCCAGACGAGGTTTTTTCACGCTAGCGGCCGGCGGTTTTTCCGCTGCCGCCCTTCTAGCCGCATGCGGAGGGCAACGAAAACAAGACACCGGTGTTCGGGCAGCCTCAAAATGGTTCTCTGATCAGACGATCGTCAGCCGCCAAGGACCTCAACGAACTATCTGGTCGTTCTCCGACGAAGATGGCAACCTTGGGGGTCTCTCACCCGAATTTATCGACGTGGGCGTCGTTGATGCTGATGGTCGCTCGATCCATCAAACAACGGTCGGCCGCCACGTCGATGGCGTGGCCATGCCCTACTACCCCGTCATCGTTCCGTTCCAAACGCCAGGCGTGCACGAGTTCCAGTTCGATTTAGGCAAACAAGGAAGCTACGTCGGATATGCCATTCCAGGGCAACGATCTAACAGCACCATTATCTGGCCAGGGGACCGTTTTCCTTCAGTTCAAACTCCGACGGCTGCAAACTCCAGCGGGGTAAATCCAATTTGCACCCGTTCTCCTGTTTGCCCATTTCACACAATCTCGCTTAATGATTCCTTAGCTTCCCAAGACGCGACGTTGCTCATCGTCAGTACTCCCGCATTCTGCGGAACAAAATGGATGTGCGGACCTGTCCTTGAGAACCTGATCGATCATGTTGATAACGGCATGAAAGGGCTCGACGTAATCCACGCGGAAGTGTACGCGAACCCTTCGTCGGAGAATCTGGGTCCTCTATCTCCCATGGTCGAAGCTGCAGGTGTCAGCTACGAGCCGTTTATGTTTCTCATTGACGAACTCGGCATGGTCCTCAGGCGCCTCGATCACATATGGGATAACGCCGAACTACGCGACCTTTTATCCCTGGTGTAGCTAACTAAACAGCTATCTAAGGTTCAGCTAAACGAGCTGCCGCACCCACAGGTTCGCTGTGCGTTCGGGTTGTCAATGGCGAAACCGGAACCCATCAAGCCATCTTTGAAGTCCAAGGTGGCTCCGTCGAGAAGTTGCGCGCTCATCGGATCGGAAACCACTCGCACCTCACCGAAGAATGACGACATGTCATCAGCTTCTGTCTCGCTGTCAAAAAACATCTCGTAGCTATAGCCCGAACAGCCTCCGGGGCGCACTGCGACTCGGAGAGCTAGATCAGCTTCGCCTTCGCCTTCGGCTTCAATCAATTCCTTCACTTTTTCTGCAGCAAAGTCAGTAACAGTAATCATAAGACAACCTCCGAGTCTGACTCACCCCATTGTAGTCACCAATTACTAGTGGATCACAGGTGACACGATTACTAACCTTAGGGAGGTGAGCGAAGGATCAACCAACGACGAACGAATTCTCGCTGTTTTGCGTGAAGTGATGGACCCTGAACTCCACGACAACATCGTGGATCTGGGCATGGTCAGATCCGCATATCTGCAGGATCAAACGGCCCACGTAACGATCGCGTTAACCACTGCTGGGTGTCCCTTGCGGGCAACCATAAAACGTGACTGTGAATCTCGGGTCACTTCGCTATCTGGCATAGACAACGTCCAACTGCATTGGGACGAATTGACTCCCGAAGAGCGGAGCCGCGCAATGGATCGAGCTCGCTCTCATGCTCGAGCGTCTGCGGCCCCTACCCAGATACCGGCAAGAACACGAGTGATCTCGGTGGCATCAGGCAAGGGTGGCGTCGGCAAGTCAACGGTAACGGTCAACTTGGCGTCAGCGTTCGCGTCGCAAGGGTTCACCGTTGGAGTGCTCGACGCCGATATCTGGGGTTTTAGCATTCCCAGAATGCTTGGAGTCGACTCTCGACTCAGTGCTCGCCCCGCAAATTCAGGTGAGACCAAAGGAAAGATTGTTCCCGTGGAGCGCCGTGAAGGCAGCGGGTTAATCAAGTTGGTTTCCACGGGGCTGATGGTTGATACAGAGGAAACAGCGCTTATGTGGAGAGGCTTGATGCTCGCAAAGGCACTTGAGCAATTTCTTCACGACGTTGACTGGGGTGAACTGGATTACCTACTCATCGACATGCCACCCGGCACTGGGGACGTACAAATGGCTTTGGCGCGTTTGTTGCCACAAGCCCAAATGCTTGTGATAACCACTCCAGCTCTCAACGCCCAGAAGGTCGCCGTCCGAGTGGCCGATATGGCTAGACGCAGCCACATGCCGGTGCTTGGGGTCATCGAAAATATGTCTGCATTCGTGACTCCCGACGGAAAATCGTGGGCTCTTTTCGGTGAAGGGGGTGGCCAACGATTAGCGGACGAGATCAACGTCCCATTGTTGGGTTCAATCCCTCTTGAGCCCGCTGTATCCAGCGGAGGTGACAACGGTCGACCCGTCGCGTTGGGTGGTGGGCCAGCCGGTGAAGCGTTCCAAAACATTGCTTCACAGATCGTCAACGAAATTTTTCCTCCGGTGAATATGGAGGAGTGCTCAGCCTCGTCGATAGCCGAAGTACCGGTCACTCTCAAAAGTGGCTGAAGTCCACCGTTATCGGGTTGATCCGTCCGGTGGCGGTTGAGATATTGCGTCCTCGTAGCCCCCTTCCCAAGGCAGCAATACCGACGGTGAACCATCCGAAGCCACAACAATCGCCGGCAAGATCTCCGGAATGTCAGAAAGCTGATCGGCCCAGTTCATGACCTCATCAACTGACCTCATCTCCACTAGCGGCTCCAGGTTGGCCACGGTGGGAAGAATCATTTCAAACTTGCCTACTTGGTGAAGTTCCATTGCTTCTTTAGGGGCGATCCAGCAACTTTCAACAGTTTCTCCACCATCGTGCGCTGGCCGTTGGCCTTCAGGCGAACGCGCAACAAAAAATCGCGTATCGAACCTCTTGGGTGGCCCAACAGGAGTAATCCAGTGACTCACGTATCTCAGACCATCAAGGTTGAGTGACAGGCCCTCAACGCGGCACATGTCCGCGATGGTGAGTTCTCCAGAGTAAATCGCTTCGCGATGCCTTTGGAATCGGTCGCGAACCTTGAGATCAACTAGCGCTAACTGTCTGCCGTCGATTTCAGCGAGCAGAGCCCCTGCTTCCTCAAAACATTCGCGTATTGCCGCAACCCAGTAAGCCAAACCTCCGCTTTCAAGACCAAGCCGTTTCGAGGCTTCGACGTCGCCGAGACCAACAGAGATCAATTCGAGTTCTCTGCTTGCCTGATCGTTAATGTCGAGTGCTCCTCCAGGGAAAACAAACTGGCCTGGCACAAACTCGCTCTTGGGATTGCGTCGGAGCATGAAGGTTTCGAGTCCATGCTCCCCGTCGCGAATCAACATGACGGTGGCAGCTTGTCGCACTCCAATGGGTGAATTCAAAGTTCGTCTTCTCCAGGGAGGTGTTGGCCCTCTGCGGGATCAGTTGGGTTCCAAGAAGGCAGATCAGGTGACGCGAAGTCGGGGGACAAACGCGAACGGAAACGACGTCGTATCGAGCCAATCAACAAATTCCGAACTGGCGGAATCAGTAGCAACAGACCGAAGGCATCGGTAACAAACCCCGGCGTCAGCATCAACGCTCCAGCAAAGAGTACCGCTATGCCCGCAGAAATCTCATCGCCGGGCATCTCACCATTTCGCAAACGCTCTCTGGATTTTCGGATCAAACCCAGTCCTTGATGTTTGACCAACCAGGCGCCTACGAGACTGTCGATAACGAGCAAACCCACCGTATTCCAAGCTCCGAAAGATTGTCCGACTTGGATGATGACCATGAGTTCGAGGATCGGGACAACCACAAAAAGAAAGAAGAGTAGGCCCACTTCTTTGATCCTAGCCACGGTCGATAGGGCGAACCGAACCGTCGCGGACCTATCCTCGTTAGCGTGCGTCCGCCTTCTGTTGACTCCTTAGCGCGATCACTTAGCGATATCGACCTACCTCCTCCCCTGCTCGTCGACGCCGCTCGAACAGCGATTAGCAACGGACAACCCGACTCAGCTCGAGATGAGGCAGTAAGGCTTCAAAGAGCGTTATTAGGGCCTGCGATCAACGCGACAGGGGTGTTACTGCACACGAATCTGGGTCGGGCTCCGCTCGCCTACAGCCAACCAGCAAAAGCAACGAACTTAGAATTCGATTTAGAGACAGGTACCCGGGGTTCTCGCAATCACCATGCAGCGAACTTGATTTGTCGACTTACCGGCGCCCAAGCTGCGGTGATCGTAAATAACTGCTCTGCAGCAGTCACTCTGGTTCTCGCCGCGCTTGCTCGAGATCGCGCTGTAGCAGTTTCGCGCGGCGAACTCGTAGAGATCGGGGGCGGATTTCGAGTACCAGATGTGATGGCGGAGTCAGGGGCGCGATTAGTGGAAGTGGGAACTACAAACCGCACACGACTTGACGACTACAGAACTGCCCATCAGGTACATCAAGCAGCTCTCTTAATGAAGGTTCATCCATCGAACTACCGCATTAGCGGCTTTACTGAGGAAACCTCTGTGAAGTCATTGGCAACACTGGGAGTACCAGTGGTCGTAGATCTTGGATCCGGGCTTATCGACGACGCATGTTCTTGGCTGCAGGAGGGGCGTCCGTCTTGGTTGGGTGAGGAACCCGCGGTGAAACAAACGCTCGAATCAGGTGCTGATCTAGTGACTTTCTCATGCGACAAGCTATTTGGCGGTCCCCAAGCCGGTGTCATCGCAGGGCGAAGCGATCTCGTAGAAGCATGCGCAAACCACCCCCTGATGCGTGCGTTTCGTCCAGGAGCGCTCGTGTTAAATGCTCTACAGCAAACGGCACTCGCCTATTTACGTCGCGACGGTGATTCCATACCTTTCTGGCGGATGGCACAGACGCCAGTGACTGAGTTGTTGTCACGAGCAGACGCGATGTCCATTGGGCGTACCGTTCACACCATGGCAATGACCGGAGGGGGGTCACTTCCTGGAGAACAAATTCCGTCAGCCGGAGTTGAAATCGATGGTGACATATCTCGACGTCTGCGCGACGCCAACACCCCAGTGATCGCTCGTGTACACGACCAAACCACCGTCATCGATCTGCGGACCGTAGATCCAGGTGATGATTCTTTGGTCGTAGCTGCCGTTGCTTCGTCGATCTAGCTGATGCACGTAGTCGCCACTGCAGGCCACGTTGATCACGGCAAATCAACTCTGGTTCGGGCTCTGACCGGTACCGACCCCGATCGGCTAGCGGAGGAAAAGAAACGCGGGTTGACAATCGATTTAGGTTTCGCGTTCACGACTCTGCCATCGGGCCGCAAGATTTCGTTTGTTGATGTACCCGGCCACATCCGATTCATAAAAAACATGCTTGCGGGTGTCGGCGGAGTCGACGCCTGCGTCTTCGTCGTTGCAGCCACCGAGGGGTGGAAACCTCAATCTGAAGAACATCTTCGAATTCTTGAACTATTGGGAATACGACACGGCGTTGTGGCGTTGACTCAGATCGGACTCGTTGACGACGAACTGGCCCAACTCGCCCATATGGACGTTGAAGAAAAAACTGAGGGAAGTTTCCTAGAGGGCGCAGACATCGTCGCCGTGGACAGTGTGGACGGAACTGGGATAAACGCCCTACGCGACGCCTTGGATGCCATGACCGAGTTGGCACCCACGGCCTCAAATACTAAGAGACCTCGATTATGGATAGATAGGTCATTTGCTGCTGCTGGTGCAGGGAGCGTCGTCACCGGGACGTTGACCGGCGGACGACTACGCGTCGACGATGAGGTATCTCTCGTGCCGGGAGCAAAGAAAGCGCGCATTCGAGGTATACAAACCCAAGGCGAAACACGCACCAAGATCGACCCTGGTCATCGAGTCGCACTTAATCTTGCAAATGTTGAGCATCAGCTTCTCGGACGTGGAATCGCTCTCACATTCGACAATCAGTGGCATCGAACAAGGAAATTTGATGCTGAGCTTCAAGTCCTACCCGACCTCGACCATGAGGTGTCGCGTCGGGGAGCCTTCTCGCTATACATCGGATCGGGAGAATGGCCCGTGCGTCTCAGAGTGTTAGGTCCAAATCGTCTTGCACCCGGGGCTTTGGGGTCAGTGCGAATCTTTCTTCCCGAAGAGCTTCCCCTTTTGCCGGGTGACAGGTTTGTGTTACGCGAATCAGGGCGAGATGAAACGGTGGGTGGTGGACAAGTACTCGACGTCGACCCTCAACTCAAGGCGGCAGAGGCACGACCTGATCTTTCTGTAGAACGAGTTATTGCTGAACGAGGTTGGGTGCGAGCAGACAAACTTGAACGTCTAACGGGTAAATCCATCAACCCGGTTCTCGGCGATTGGATCGCTCCGCCATCCATCATCGCTTCCGCGGAGCAGGCAGTTCGCGGCTTAATAGAAGAAGCCGGTCCCCTCGGTTTGGATGTGGCGCTTCTGGACGAACGGCACCGACTCATCGCTAATGATCTTGACGATATTCAGGTGATTGAAGGCCGAGCGCGGCGACTAGACCAAGAAGACGTATTGATGAACCATCCGCTCGTGGCGGAACTCGAGGCGGCTCCATTTGCACCAGTACAACCGACCGAACCATCTCGGGAAGAAATCAGAGGTTTGGTTCAACGCGGACTGGTGATCCAAAGCGATGGCGTGTTATTCGCGGCGTCTTCTATCGAGCAAGCCGCGACAGTGGTTGCACAACTCCTACAACAGAAGCCCGCCGGTGTAACTGTTGCCGAAATTCGCGACGCATTGGGGACCACCCGAAAATTCGCGCTTCCAATTTGCGCGATTCTCGATAACACAGGAATCACCCGACGCAGAGAAGACCTGCGGATCCCGGGGCCCCGATTACCGGAACTTTAAGTTTTGGAACTAATCCTCGCGGAGAGGTCTCAGTTTAAGACGCCACCTGGGTATCAAGCGCCAGCAGTACTTGACGGCGTTCGGCTTCGTTGGCACCGCCCCAGATTCCATGAGGTTCACGAATGTCGAGCGCATAAGAGAGGCAGTCGTCCATCACCGAACACTGCCTACAGATGGCTTTGGCTCGTCCCTCCCGAGCGATCTTTTCGTCCTTGCGTTCAAATCGGGGCGGAGGAAAGAAAACCTCCGATTGCGGTCCCCGACACGCAGCCTTGTGTTCCCAACTGTCAGCAGGCAATGCAGCCATATTTTCGCGCCCCCCTAGCTGTCCCTCAAGTCGGAATCTAGGCGCGTTCACAGGCCATGGCAAGAGAAAATCGAAAAACGATTCAATTTTTGAAAGTACTACTGAACAGGGACTATGAACCTTTTCCGGGCGAAGGTTCAAAAGCGTCACTTGCTTCTGAACCGGAGGCATCGGGTCGCCGCTGACGCATTTCTCGGTAATCAACTGCGCCTCCCTCTTCCGGCTCTACCTCAAGCACTAAACCTTCCAGCCCTACAATTCTGGCGGCCTCGCCCTCCTTGATTGGAGTCAGCCGATTCGCCTTGGCACGCCATTGAGCATTCTGGAACAGCACAGTTCCTTCAGGGGTGAGGTCTGTGGCGGCAACAGCCATTTCACCGATCATCCAGTCTCTCCCCAGAGTGCTTGTCCCGTAACGAGTTCGGATAAGGGCCGGCATTCCGGACAAAACAAAAGCCAGGGTCAAGCCGATTCCACCTGCGAGCGTTAACCAGCTCGCCGAGTGAGACACAAAAAGGCGCAACGAACCCAAAACCAGCAATACCGAACCGACGATCGTCCAAAAGCGCGGAACCCCAGTTTGAAGGTCAACTCCGAAAGCGGTCATCGAAACCACCAACGCGATCAACGCCCAGGGTCGAATTTCGAGAACACCCAACCCGTAACAGGCCAACAGAAGGGAACCGGCACCGACTCCCCCAGCGACTCCAATGCCACCCGTAAAAAAATCTAGTAGCAGCATTGACAATCCAACTAACAACAACAAGTAGGCAACGGCGGGGCTGGCTACGGTGTGAAATAGCTGATCCAAAAGCGAAAGCTTGCTGAAGGTCACACTGACGTCATCGGCAATTGCTCGCCGGACAAGCCCGTCAGCCTGTTTGACTTCAACCGAAATCTCTTCAACAACACCAACATCTTCCATGGCTAAAAGGAAGTCGCCCAGAGTGGGGGCCATCACGTCGACTAAACCGGCGTCGACAGCGTCTTGGCCACGTTCAAGCCAATTCCTTTTAGTTTCTATTTCAGTTATTCGCGAGTTCGCCAAATCCCCGAACTGTCCAATACGACTGCCCGGAGCAATCCCTGAATAGTCTGCGGCCGCAACTAAATGTGCTGCGGCTCCTTTAGCGGTAGCGCCACTTTGACCAATCCACATGCCAACAGGGATAAGTGCCCCGTCAATATTTTCTAAGAGTTCAAGAATCTTGTCTTCATCGGCGGCGCCGCCGGGGCTGTTGATCTGAAAAACGATGGCAAGTGCCCAATTTCGTTGAGCGTCTTGAAGTTGGGCATCGATGTAATCAATCTCCACGGGGTCTAAGAGCCCGCTGACTTCAATGACTTTGATGACACGTGAGTGTTGATGACCGGTGTGAGCAGCGGCGGACGACGCGCCGATGGTGACGAAAACAAGCAGGGTCGCTAGCAGGGCCACACTCGTGCGAAACACACGCCTTAAGTTGATCAAAGCTTCGTCCATCAGCCAATCGCTCGTTACACCGGCAAGGCTACAGAGACACAAACCCGGTGCCCATTCTCCGACACCTGCTAGACCCCTGCGTCATGTTCGACACGATCTCGACCGCTAGCCTCGAAGGAAGTGACTGACGTTCTTTTGGCGTGCGATGCCGACTGGTTAATTCAAGAGGTGCGTTCTGCCCTCAGCGACCCCGGCACAACAGTTGGAGTTGTACGTGCGGGCGCAGAGGTACGAAGCGCTGTGTCCGCCGAACCTCCACACCTCGTCATTCTTGATTTACAAATCGGCAACATGGGCGGCATGGCCACATGTATGGACCTCCGCCTCGAGGCCGGTGCGGGACGCTTGGATCCCGTTCCGATACTCATGCTCCTAGATCGCGAAGCCGACGTCTTCTTGGCTCAGCAAGCAGGAGCGGACGGGTGGCTCGTCAAACCACTGGACTCTTTTCGACTCAAGATGGCTTCAGTGAAGCTGTTATCTGGCGGCAACATGCGCGACGAAGTTGCTGGGAGTTCAGAGGCTGAAGGCGCTACTGGCGAGTTCGAACCAACCGTTGGTGATCACGAAGATGTTGGCGACGGCCTAGAACAACCCGGAGGTGAGGAACCAGAGGAGGCTGTCTAGAGCCCCACTGGTACCCAGAACGGAATCGGAATCATCTCTCGATTGCGGTAGCGTCAGTATTTCCGGAAACGGTCTGGCGGGCAGTGGCGCAGGTTGGTAGCGCGCTTCGTTCGGGACGAAGAGGTCGTGGGTTCAAATCCCGCCTGCCCGACCACAGCGGAAACCCCCATTTCTGTCGAGGGACTAACTTATTTTGTCGAACGTGTTTCGCGTATCTCTCGCTGACACTCCGTCACGCGCTCCTTGGAGAGTTTTTCTTTCGACCGCACTTGGTTCTTACCTAGTGACCGCCAACATTTCCACGATGAACGTCGCCTTCCCGGGTCTGGAGGCAAGTTTCGCTGAGGCGAGCAGAGGAACCCTTACGTGGGTGTTGAACTCATACACCATTGCCTTCGCTGCCCTGCTGATTCCTGCAGGGAACCTTGCCGACCGGTTCGGACGGCGGCAGCTTTTTTGGGCTGGTTTGACTGTCTTTGGCTGTGCCTCCGTTGTCATTGGCGCGGCGCCGAATCTGATTGTCGTAATCGCCGCCCGCACGCTGCAAGGCGTTGGAGGCGCGCTAGTTACACCATCTTCGTTAGGGCTACTGCTAGCCGCCACACCAAGTTCAGAAAGAACAAGGACCGTCGCTAAATGGGGGGCGATCACTGCCCTTGGCATCGCGACTGGTCCCTCCCTCGGGGCGCTCATTATTGATGCAACAAACTGGCGTTGGGCTTTTCTAATACTTCCCGCAGCTTGCTTTGCTGCTTATGGCTGTGGCAAAGGGCACCTCCCCGACACGACAATCAACAAACATTTACCGCTTCCTGATAGCTGGGGGGCTTTGCTTCTCGCCGCGTCTATGGCTTTGATCGCGTTTTCGATCGTGCAAATCCGCCCCTGGGGTGTTTCTTTTGGGGTACAGGCGACCTTTATTTTGGGCGTTCTTATTTTCGTGGTCGTTCTCTTGCGCAGCCGCGATCATGTCGCTCCCGCCATACCCCTAAAGCTTTTTAGGATTCGAACGTTCTTGTGGGCGAACATAGCTACCCTCATCCAAAGTTTTTCCCTCTCGGCATCTCTGCTGGTGAATATCTTGTGGCTTACCGGAGGTTGGGAATACAGCATTGCGACTGCGGGGCTTGCTACTACTGCTTCGCCGCTACTTGTGGCGATACTCGCCCCTGTAGCTGGCCGCTACGGGTCGTATCTAGGTATCCGACGGTTCGCAATCCCCGGATCTCTCGCGTGGGGGGTGGGAAATTTGCTGTATGTGCTTCTGATTACCGACCGTCCATCCTGGCTATTTATTTATCTCCCTATTTCGTTACTTGTCGCTGTGGGGGTTGCAACTACATTCCCTTTGGTTAGCGCGGCCGCTTTAGTTGACATCGGGCCAGGTGATTACGCGGTCGCTGGAGCAGTCCTACAAGTGGCACGACAATTTGGGGCAACAATTGGCGTGGCTTCCCTAATTTCTCTTGTCGGTGATTCAGCTGAATTGAGCGCGTACAAGGCAGCATGGCTCGTCGTAGCAATATCAGGTGGTGTTTCGGCCATAACACTGATCTTCGTCGGAGATACGCGTCGCTAGTTACACGGCATCGTCATCATCTGATTTTCACATGCATCGGTCGGTTCGACATACCTGAATCATGCGATGCTCTAAACCGTCGACACTGGCAACGGTGCCCTGATAACAACAGTAATGAGGAGTGGCAGTGATTGATCCACGCGGACGAGTAATGATGATTAGTGGCGCTAACCGTGGAATTGGCGCAGCGTTAGCTCGCCGGTTTCATGCTGATGGTTGGCGAGTGAGCCTAGGGGCACGGAATTTGGATCAGTTGCGGTCATCGGTTGAGAAGTGGGCCGACGACAACGTCTCCTGCCACCACTATGACGCTTTCAACCCCAGTACTGACCAAGCATGGATTACCTCCACCGTCGCCACCCATGGCCGCATCGACGGGTTGGTTAATAACGCTGGGATCGGCCACATGGAGGACTTACGAGACCTATCTGAAGAACTGCTTGACGAAATGTGGGCAGTGAACGTCAAAGGGCCTCTGCGACTTATCCAAGCAACTCTCCCCCTCCTAGCTGCATCAGGCGAAGGACGCATCGTCAACGTCGTATCACTTTCCGGGAAAAGGGTTAAGGGGGCCTTCGCGCCGGGATACGCAATTAGTAAACATGCGATGCTCGCGCTCCATCACGCCGTGCGGCACGCCGCATTCGAAGATGGAATTCGCGTCACTGCTATCTGCCCTGGCTACGTCGAGACCGACATGACCTCGGGCTTTGGCGTCGATCCCGGAATCATGATCCAAGCTGCGGATCTCGCCGAAACGGTCGCCACAATTGTCAGGCTCCCAAATACTGCGACCGTCGCCGAAATTTTGATGACATGCGAACCTGAAGTTTTGGGATAATCAATTCGATGAATATCGCGGAGCTTCTTGATCAAAATCCTGACTCAGAGGGCATTGCCCTAGTTGATCGCTCCAAAGACCCGGTCGAAAGGTTGACGGTCACCCAGATACAAAACCAAGTGAAGGCATTTGCGGCCGCACTCGTAAATCGTGGGCTGGCACCAGGCTCGCGGGTTGGGATGCTGGCAAGTAATCTCAGCGAGTACTACGTCGTAATGTTCGGTGCTCCCGCTGCGGGAATGGTTTTTGTTCCACTCAATACACGGCTCCCTACGACAACGCTCCAATACATTGTTCAAGACGCAGATTTGAAGCTGCTCATCACTGATCCAGGACACGCTGGTGTCTTATCCGACGTGCCGGCGATCACTACGGGTTCAGAAGAGTGGGCACACCTCATGGCCAGCGCGCCCGTGGAGAACTTTGCTGAAGTCGATCCATCTGAAGTCGCTATCCAGATCTATACCTCCGGGTCAACCGGACGTCCGAAGGGGGTGCTGTTGTCTCATGAAAACGTGACGTTCACCGTCCTTGAGTACGGCGCAACACTTCCCGGCGAAATCATGGTGGTATCGGCCCCGCTGTATCACAAGAACGCTTCGATGGGATCAAAGCTGGCCTTTGCGAGCGGTGGAACTGTAGTTCTCTTGCCTGAGTTTTCGGCGCGCGGGTACTTGGAAGCAATCGACGAGGAGCAGGTCACTATGTGCGGGGGGGTTCCAACGATGTATGCCCTTGTTACTGCGGAACTAAACGAATCTCAGCGCAGCTATGACCTGTCGTCGGTGCAACGAGTCTTAATTGGCTCTGCACCAATGACTGAAGCCCTTTTCGATGACGTTCAGGCATTGTTCCCGGATGCTTTTGTAACCAATGGTTACGGAACTACTGAAGCGGTCTTGGAGTTTGGTCCTCATCCTGACGGTCTCCCCAGACCAAAAATTACTCTCGGGTACCAGCACCCCAAAGTGGAACTCAAGCTTGTTGATCCCGAGAACGGCGCCGAATCTAACCATGGTGAACTATGGGTTCGCTCTAAGGGAGTAATGACCGGCTACCACGATCTTCCTGCTGTCAACGCCGACAGGCTCACCGATGGGTGGTACCACACAGGTGATCTAATGAGTCGCGATGACGACGGCTGGTATTTCTTCGTCGGTCGGGTTGACGACATGTTCGTTTGCGCGGGGGAAAACATTTACCCAGACTCGGTGGAACAAATGTTGGAACAGCATCCGGCCGTTCATCAGGCAGTAGTCGTACCGGTGGCTGATGATCTCAAGGGCCAGTTACCCGCTGCATTTGTTCGAATTGAATCCGGAGCACAAATGGGTGTTCAGGAACTCAAGCAATTCGCACTCGAAAACGGTCCTGCATACGCGCACCCCCGGCATATTTGGTTCGTCGAAGAGATCCCGCTTGCTTCCACAGCCAAAGTTGATCGTGTTGGTCTTGTTGAACGAGCTCAAGAACTATTACTGACACAAGGACACACCACATGAAAGCCATCGTGTTCAACGAACATGGACCAATCGACGTCTTGAAGTATCGAGATATCGAGGAGCCTGAGTTGCAACCCGATCAGGTTAGGGTCGCTGTTCGCTCTTGTTCGTTGAATTATCACGATGTGTTTACTCGTCAGGGCATGCCCGGCATAAAAGTTCCTCTTCCGGGGATCCCAGGATGCGACTGCGCGGGCGTGGTTGCTGAAGTCGGAGACGATGTGCGCAACTGGAGCCGCGGGGATCGAATCTTGGTGGATCCGGTCACTTACCACGACGGAAAGATGTGGATGATCGGAGATACCTTGTGGGGGGCGTACGCCGAATTTGTGGTTGTCCGAGCGGAACAACTGATCGCACTTCCAGACGACGTCTCTTTCGACGACGCTTCGTGCTTACCTGTCGCCTACGGCACGGCCCACCGGATGATGTTGACTCGCGGAGAAGTCAATGCAGGTGATTCGGTATTAATCCTGGGGGCCAGCGGCGGCGTTGGAACCAGCGCCTTGCTACTGGCCAAGATGCGGGGTGCCTTTGTGATTGCGGCTGCAGGGACTGATGAAAAGTGTGAACAACTCCGATCTTTAGGCGCCGACGAAACCATTAATTACAGCGCCACTGACTTTGTAAAATATTGCCGCGAACACACGGGCAGCCTTTTTGGTGGCGGCGGCTACGACGTCGTCGTGAATTTCACCGGCGGCGACACCTGGGCATCATCCCTTAGATGTGTGAAGCTCGGCGGTCGACTCTTGACCTGCGGTGCCACAGCTGGGTTTGATCCCCCGACGGACTTACGGTTCATTTGGACCGCGGAGATGGACATACGAGGCTCGAATGGGTGGAAACGAAGCGACCTTGACCAGTTACTTGAACTGACCAGAACGGGTGAATTTTCGCCCGTCATTGACTCTCGAGTCGCATTGGAGGACGGCGTCGCCGCACATCAGGCGCTTGAGGAGCGCAGGTTCTTTGGGAAGATAGTGATCAACGCCGACGCGTCGGTATAGACCCACCCAGCCGTCAAGAAACGAACCGAGGAATTCTTTCTGTTTGTTGCGTATAGGGAAATTCGTCCACGAATCCTGCGAGCATTCTGAACATCTTCGGATCGGAACAGTCATCGGCAAGTTCCTGCGGGAAGAGGTTTTTAATATCGTCCTGCGGGAGGATCATGTAATGGCGGAAATAGTTAGCGATGGATAGACGCATACCCGGAGTCATCCGCGGAAAAGCTCCATGCCAAGTCGCTCCATGAAACACGATCAGCGACCCAGCAGGGGCTTCTATGGGGACCGCCAGTTCAACTGCTTCCGGAAAACGCGGGGGTTCCATACGCCGGTGTGACCCCGGCACGTAAGCCATAGCTCCATCTTCTTGTGTGTAATCAGTTAGACACCAGTTGGTGTTCGCTGTGAGAGCATTACGGCCCCACGGTCGAGGCACTGCCATTTGGTCACAATGCAATCCAAGGTTGCGTCCGTAACCGAACTCACCTTGCCATTTGATGAAAGCGTTGTGACTGCTAAAACGCGTGGCATTGTTTCCGATCATGTGCCGAATCAGCGCCAATCCGACGGGGTTGATGGCGAGATCGCGGAATAAACGATCGCGGGCACAGAGTTGCTGGACAAGAAATTGAGTTGGTTCTCCGCTATCTCCACTGAATCGGGCGATGACGTTTTCATCAGCGCTCATAGTGAGCGGCGTATCTGGTCCTTCGTCCAACTGGAATCCACATCCGACAATTTGTTCAGCTTCGACCAGAAGCTGATCACGAATGGCTTTTATTGTCTCTGGTTTCACACCAGTTTTCTCGGGCGGCACCACGCACAGCCCATCAACTTCTAGCTGGAGGACAAAACTTTCTAAGCCGAGTTCTTGAACTTCGGAGCTCAAACGGGTCTCTAAAGCCGTTCTTTCCATGGCCTGAAACTAGCTCTTCTTTGTGAAAGGTGCGCCCTTACCTTTACGGGTTAAGGACGACCGAAAGAACACTGCCCCCGTCAACACTGTCGCCAACCGCAGCGTTCAAGACCGATATTTGGACCGGTTCCGGTCGAAATATCACGTCACTGTGTCGAACAATTCCCGTCGACGTCAACCCGATCGACAACTGCCATGCCCGTATTGCTGACACCGTCAACGGAGTGACATGTTGATCGACAGTGAGGTCAGTCGGATCTCCCGTAGCGGCTTCGTCGAGAACAAACCCGAAATTCACTAGGTTGCGTTCAAGTTGCGCGACATCGGGGCCGTCGGAAATTTTGTACGCGATCTCTCGATGCATCGGCAGGGAACCCTTCATTAAGACAACGGGTCGCTGGTCGACTGCGTAGAGGACAGTGCCAAATTCAACTACGTCACCTGGTTTCGAAAGCCATGTAACGACTCCCGTCGCTGCATTATTGAGTCTTTGAGAAGGCCCATCGTGAACGAATTCGACCGCTTTGTCAGCTGTTTGTGCGGCGCCGCTTGATGCTCCGACGATGCGACTAGATATTGGTTGCGCTATTTCGTCTCCCGCATTGTTCTTTTCTGTGCCAGATATCCCGATGACAATCACCACAGTGCACGCAACAGCGAGTAGCAGTACGACAATGGTGGTGAGAGTTTGTTTCATCGAATGTCACACCCAACGATTCGGTTCAAAAAAAGAGGACAGCTATTCGGCGCCACTCTCCCACTGTTTCACGCCTGAAGGTTGAATGCCTGTTAACACGAGCTTCGGGGCATAACGTCGTGTTGTGCAGTTATCCGAACTCCAGGATCTTATGGAAAAGACCTACGGGCTTCGCGACAGCGAACGTGGCCTTGCGGCAACCGTTGCTTGGCTGACTGAAGAACTGGGCGAACTTGCCCAAGCGGTCCGCAAAGGCACTCCTGAACAGCAACTCCATGAACTTGGCGATGTTCTGGCGTGGGTGGCTTCACTCGCGGCCCAGTTGGATTTGTCGCTCGAGGAAGCTGTCTCGCGCTACGCCAATGGCTGTCCTCGATGTCACAACCAGCCCTGTCAATGTCTCGACATGTCCATCGACCGGCTCTAAGGCGTTTTGATGCGACTCGTCGCATGGAACTGTCGCATGGCGCTCCACCGAAAACTGTGGTTGCTCGAACACCTCCGAGCAGATGTCGCTGTCGTACCAGAATGCGCGCAGGACCTTCCGAGTCAGGTCGACCAACAGTTCTCATTCGCGTGGAAGGGCCACAACCCCAAGAAGGGTGTCGGCGTATTGGGCTTCAACGGGTGGACTGTTGAAGCCATTGATGATGGGCCACAACGGCCTTGGGTGCTGCCAGTCCGCGTCTCCTACAACTCGCTACCGATATTTGACGTGCTCGCCGTGTGGACAGTCGTCCACAAAGATGTCAGCGACCTTTCCTACGCTGCTCAAGTCGCAGAACTAATCGACACGTGGCACGGCCCTCTCGGGGCTGGCAACACAGTCATCGCGGGGGACTTCAACACTTCGATGCAAGGGCCGTCATCGGCTCCTCATCGCCTGAACCTTGACCGTCTCGAATCGATCGGCATGCTGTCGGCCTACCACCACGCTCTTGGGGTCGATCACGGTGACGAGCCGGATCGGACGCTGCGGTGGATTGGACCCGGGAAAACCGAGTACCGATACAACTGCGATTTCGTTTTCCTTCCCAAACGGCTACTAGATGGTGTCACTGCCCATGTAGAACCGATCTGGGACGGTGAACACGCAGGCCTGTCCGACCATCAACCCGTCGTCGTTGATGGCGCGATGGCCAACTGACCACCCGGTTAACGATTAAGAGAAGACTCGATCGCGGACGGTTTCGGCAATCTGAACTGCGTTAAGCGCCGCACCCTTTCGTAAGTTGTCCCCAACAACAAACAAGGCCAGGCCGTGCTCAACCGTCGGGTCGCGACGTATCCGTCCAACGTAGGAGGGGTCTTGACCTGTCGCGGTGAGCGGAGTGGGGACCTCTGAAACTACGACCCCCTCAGCAACCTGAAGAATTTCGGTTGCACGTTCGGGCGTAAGTTCAGAACTAAACCGCAGATTGATGGCTAACGAATGCCCCGTGAAAACTGGGACCCGAACGCACGTCCCAGAAACATCTAGTTCGGGGATTCCTAAAATTTTTCGGCTTTCGTCACGAAGTTTCTGTTCTTCGTCAGTCTCACCGCTGTCGTCCGTTACAAAATTCCCGGCGTGCGCGAGCACGTTGTGGGCAATAGGTTGCGCAAACGATGACGGAGTTGGGTGATCGGCGGCTGATCCGTCAAAAGTGAGATTTTCTGCATTGTCGAGGGTTGCGCGGAGCTGTTCGCCGAGTTCCGCTACACCGGCGAGGCCGGCCCCGGATACTGCCTGGTACGTAGAAACAATCATTGCTGTGAGGCCAGCTTCTGCATGTAACGGGGCCAAAACCGGCATAGCTGCCATCGTCGTGCAGTTCGGGTTGGCGATGATGCCTTTGGGTGTGGTGGTAACAGCGTCAGCATTGACTTCAGGCACGACGAGCGGTACGTCAGGGTCCATACGCCAAGCGGATGAATTATCGATTACCAAAACGCCTTCTGAGGCAACTTTTTCGGCGAGTGCAAGTGAAGTCGTCTTCCCAGCGGAGAACAGGGCGATGTCGAGGCCGTTGTAGTTCGCCGTGCTCGCGTCTTCCACAACAATTTGTGTGTTGCGCCATTCGAGGCGCTTACCGGCGGATCGAGGGGAAGCAAAAAGGCGCAGTTCCTCAATCGGGAAGGAGCGCTGCAGAAGGATGCGCTGCATCACTCCACCAACTTGGCCTGTGGCCCCAACGATTCCTACGCGCATGACTTCCGAGGTTACCGATGGTCGGGTCGCACGACGCAGTGGTTAACGATTCGCCTTAATCCAACCCGTAAGCAGTGTGTAGCGCAGCGGTTGCCCGATCAACATCTTGTTCGGCTACGACACAGCTAATTCGAATCGGTGAGGTGGCGATCATTTCAATGTTGACGTTGTTGTCAGCGAGAGTTTCAAACATAGTTGCGGCCACACCGGGGTTAGACGCCATTCCCGCTCCGATGACTGATACGCGGCCCAGATTTGGGTCCGCGGTGACACCTGCGAAACCCAAACTATCCGCGAGGCTTTCACATGTGGTTGTTGCTACTTCAAGGTCTTCTAGGGGCACAGTAAACGAAATGTCGGTGCGATCACTTTCGCTGACGTTTTGCACAATCATGTCAACGTTCACTGAAGCGTTAGCCAAAGTGCGGAAAACTTTGGCCGCGAGACCAGGTTCGTCTTGGACACCGCTTAGGGTGATTTTGGCCTGACTGGTATCGGGGATAACCCCTTTGATAATCGCTCTCTCCATGTCAGGGTCCTCCTCAAGTACCCATGTCCCTGGTTCCCAGGTAAATGCTGACCGCACGTGGAGCGGCACACCAAATGCTCGAGCCACTTCTACCGAACGCATTGCCGGTTTAGGGCAACCGACAGCGGTCATTTCAAGCAATTCATCGAACGAAATAGATTCCATTCGTTTTGCAGAGGGGCATACGCGGGGGTCTGTAGTGAACACACCAGAAACATCGGTGTATAACTCACAAGCATCAGCACCCAACCCATGTGCGAGAGCGACAGCGGTTGTGTCTGAACCGCCGCGGCCTAGAAAGGTGACGTTGTTGTCGGTCGACATTCCTTGTGCGCCCGCCACCACCGCGACGCGGCCTTTATCTACTGAATCGCGGACCCGATGTGGGTCTACGGACAGAATCTTCGCGTTGCGGTGATTGTTGTCAGTCTTAAATCCTGCCTGACTTCCCGTGAAGGAATCGGCGGGAACGCCCGCGGCATGCAAAGCCATGCACATCAAGGCAATAGATTTTCGCTCCCCAGCGGTAATCAACATGTCCATTTCACGACCAGGAGGCTCGTTGTTGACTTCGTCGGCCAACCGAAGGAGTTCGTCTGTCTCCTTACCCATAGCGCTTACAACTAAAACGACGTCGTCGCCTCGGCTGCGGGTGCGTTTGACGTGGTCGGCAACCTCGCGCATGCGATCTGCGTCGGCAACCGAAGTACCACCAAACTTTTGAACGACAAGTGCCACAAGATCCGAGGGTACCTCTGCACTTGTCGTATGCCCTAAGTGATTTACCGCGTATATGGATGGGTTTACAGAGGCAGCGTTGCTACCTTCAGTACTGAACGTTCTTCCAAGCAGACCAACAAGTCAGGTTATGAGCACCAACAAACGTGAACGACAAAGAGCTAGACGCGACGCACAGGCCAACGCCTCGGAACGTGCAAACAAGAACACTAAGCGAAACAAGGCCATCGTTCGCTGGGTCGCTATCGCCGGAGCAGTAATCCTGGTGATCTTTCTGTGGAGCTTGACGGGCGGCGACAGCCAGTCCGATCCTCAAGAAACGGACGAGACTTCTGCTGGCGCGAAAACACTTGGGATCGAAGGATGTCCAGCACCCGATGGGTCCTCAGGGCAAACAACTCAGTTTCCTACGCCACCGAAAGTTTGTATTGATACTGGTCAGTTGTATGCCGCCGAATTTTCAACAAATCTTGGAACTTTCGTAGCGGTCCTTGATCCGACACTGGATAGCCGCAGCGTCAACAACTTCATATTTCTCGCCCGGTACCACGCCTACGACCAAACGATCTTTCATCGTGTAATCCCAGAATTTGTGATTCAAGGTGGAGACGTTGAAGGCATGAACGGACGCGGTGGACCTGGCTACAAATTCACAGGCGCTTACGGACCGGAGAAAGGCTACCTAGTTGGCTCAGTGGCGATGGCCAACCAGGGGGCACCCAACACCAATGGCTCTCAGTTTTTCGTGATTACCGGGCCCCTTGGCGTTGCGCTGGACCCGAACTATTCACTAATGGGTCACATCATCGGAGGACTCGATGTGGCCTTGGCTATCCAAGGGGTCGAAACCGACTCCTCCGACCTTCCCATCGATCCAGTCTCAATGACCTCAGTAACGGTGTCTAAAGCAACTTCTTCTCAAATTGATAGTTACAAGGATTTGACTGATTAGGCATTCCTCTTTGGGCTCCGGCTCGGGACATGCGTATGCTCACCGGTATGCGTGGGGATACTTTGACTGGGCCAGCTGAGCCACAACCGAGCCGCTGGACATTTCCACCGGCCCATACCGCCGACGAAAATGGATTGGTGGGGGCGGGTGCGGACCTGGAACCGGGCACTTTGTTATCTGCCTACAGTTCAGGCCTTTTCCCTATGCCCTTGGGTGACACCATTGGTTGGTGGTCCCCAGATCCTCGTGGGGTTCTTCCACTTTCCTATCTACGGGTGGGAAGGTCGCTTCGCAGAGCATGTCGAGATTTCGATATCCGCGTCGACCATGCTTTCGACCAAGTCATCGATGCTTGCGCAAGCCCAGTCCGTCCGCACGGATGGATCGACGCGAATGTTCGCGAGGCGTACCTTGAACTTCACCGAATGGGCTGGGCGCACAGCGTCGAAGCCTGGAGCGACGGTGAACTCGTGGGAGGGCTATATGGAGTGGCCATAGGTTCTTTCTTTGCTGGCGAATCAATGTTTCATTCAGCCCCCAACGCATCAAAGGTGGCTTTGGTCGCATTGGTTGACGCCATGAAAGTGACAGGTGGAGCTTTGATTGATGTGCAATGGAACACTCCGCATTTAGAGAGTTTGGGAGTCGTGGAAATCAACCGCGATGGCTACCTGGAACTATTAGCTGAAGCCGTCGACCGACCCTTGGCTGAAATTTGGTCTCGGCCGATGAATTTCGCTTTGCTCGACGATTGAGAGCTAACCGAGACATCCGTATGCCCAATCGCTAAGGCAAGGAGTTCGCGTGGACGAGGCATCCGAATCACGACGAGATCATCCGTGGGTTATGCGCACCTACTCGGGCCATAGCACCGCCCAAGCTTCTAATGAGTTGTACCGAAGCAATTTGGGGAAGGGCCAAACGGGGCTATCCATAGCATTCGATTTGCCCACTCAAACTGGCTACGACCCGGATCATTCCCTTGCTAGCGGCGAAGTGGGAAAAGTCGGAGTTCCCGTCTACCACCTTGGTCAAATGAACACCCTGCTCAACGAAATCCCGGTCGGGCAGATGAACACGTCCATGACTATTAACGCGACTGCAGCGTGGCTGTTGGGCCTTTATATCGCAAACGCTGAGGACCAAGGAGTGGACCCGACCCAACTGAGAGGTACCACTCAAAATGACATCGTCAAGGAATACTTGAGCCGCGGTACCCACGTTTTCCCGCCCGAAGCCAGCAAAAGATTAATCGTGGACATGATCGCTTACTGCTCTGAGCATGTCCCCCTGTGGAATCCGATAAATATCTGCAGCTACCACCTCCAAGAAGCTGGGGCGACGCCAGTTCAAGAAATTGCCTACTCCCTGGCAAACGCCATTGACGTGTTAGATGCCGTGCGCGACTCAGGTCAGGTGCCTGAAGAGAGATTCCCTGCAGTAGTGGGCAGCATCTCATTTTTTGTGAACTCGGGAATAAGGTTCGTTGAGGAAGTCTGCAAAATGCGGGCTTTCACTCAAATGTGGGACGAACTCTGCGAAAGTCGTTACGGGGTTGACGACCCAAAACTTCGACGCTTTCGCTACGGCGTGCAAGTGAACTCGTTAGGCCTGACTGAGGCACAACCCGAAAACAACGTCCAAAGGATTGTCCTTGAAACTTTAGGTGTCACTTTGTCGAAGCGGGCGCGCGCTCGTTCGATTCAGCTACCCACTTGGAACGAAGCACTGGGGTTACCCAAACCTTGGGATCAGCAATGGTCTCTTCGGATACAACAGGTGCTCGCTTTGGAAACAGATTTACTTGAACACGACGACATTTTCGATGGTTCACACGTAATCGAAGGCCGAACAGCGGAGTTAATTCGCGATGCTGAGGCTGAATTGGCAGAAGTAATTGAGTTGGGCGGCGCATTTGCTGCCATCGGGGAGTTAAAAAACCGGCTCGTTGCCAGCAACACAGAACGCGTCCGCAAAATTGAAGCCGGGGAGTTGACCGTGGTCGGGGTCAACGCATTCCAAGAAACAGCGCAATCACCGCTGGGAGGGGACGGAAGCTTTTTGAAAGTTGATCCCCGGGTAGAAAGCGAGATGATTGACGACGTCGCTTCTTGGCGATCGTCGCGATCGCAAGCCGACGTAGATAGCGCCTTACAGCACCTGAAAGAGGCTGCCGAGGGCACCGAAAATATCATGCCTCACACGATCGTCGCAGCGAAGGTTGGGGTGACAACGGGCGAATGGACTCAGGTCCTTCGCGAAGTCTTCGGTGAATTCCGAAGTCCCACCGGGGTACAAGCCGCTCGCGGAAGTTCGCCGGGTTTAAGAGAAGTAGCGAATCGGTCAAGCAATATCGCCGGAGGTCCGCCACGGTTACTAGTCGCAAAGCCGGGGCTTGATGGTCATTCCAACGGCGCCGAACAAATCGCCGTCGCTGCTCGAGATGCAGGGATGGAAGTTATCTACGAAGGAATTCGCGTCACACCCGAACACATCGCTGCCTCCGCCCGGGACGAAGACGTTGACGTGATCGGCTTATCCATCTTGTCCGGTAGTCATCTTCAACTAGTACCCGCCGTGTTGAAGGCCCTAAGGGATCAAGAGGTCACTTCGCCCGTGGTGGTCGGTGGAATCATTCCTGACGAAGACCGCGACGCTTTATTGGAGGCTGGAGTCTCACGGGTTTACACACCTAAGGACTATGAATTGGTGCGGATCATGCAAGATTTAGTTGAGTTAGTTGAGTCGGCACGACTGAACTAACCACGTCATCGCGCAGCGTTAGTCTTCAAACCAGTCGGTGTCAGGGCCCGGCATCGTTTCGTTGTCCGCCCCAAGAACGCGACCAACCCAGCGAACTTCGCCTGGAGTTCTAGAAAGTTGAGCTACCAGTCCCTGCATCACTAGTCCGTCCACTTCAACCAAAGCATCACGGGCGGCCACGTGAGGATCAGATGAGAGTTCACCCACATTGAGTACTGGCGCCGCGGCGGCTTCTGCCGCCTCGAAAGCCTCAAGGGCTTCCGACAAAGTCCGTTGGCTAATCCATTCGGCCATTAAACGGTCAACTTCTTCTCGGTTCGAAATTCGACCTTCGAAGGTCTGAAACCTTTCATCCTCGGCTACACCAATAAGTTCCATGACCCGAGATGCAACCGAGTCGCTTGATGTACTAACCGCAATCCACTCGCCATCTGAAGCTTGGTACGTTCCGCGAGGCACGCTGTAAGCAATCCCAGAACCCAGCCGCGGCTGCAAATACCCCTCCGTATGCCACGCCGAGATCAGTGGGCCCATGACCTGCATCATCGTCTCAAGAAGATTGACATCGACGGTTTGTCCCCCTCCTGCGTGCACAGCAACCATGGTCGCGAAGGCGGCCGCTAAACCTGCAAGTTCGTCTGTCAGGGCAATCGGCGGCAAGAGCGGCGCACCACCAGCTTCACCGTTCATGGAAGCAAATCCGCTCATTGCTTCTGCCAACGTCGCGAACCCAGCGCGGTCTCGATAGGGACCGCTCTGTCCGAAACCAGTGACTCGCGTAATTGTTAATTTGGGATTTACCTGAAACAACTCATCGGGAACGAACCCAAGGGCTTCAAGTTTTCCGGGTCGAAGGTTTTCCACGAGAACATCAGCGACACTGAGCATCCGCCGCAACGTCGCCACATCTTCGGGGTGTCTTAAATCTAAAGTGATGGCTCGTTTGCCGCGGTTAGCTAGCTTCCACCAGAGCGTTTCACCGTCATTGTCGCGCCACCCGATGTTGCGCGACGTGTCTCCACTGGGGCGTTCAACCTTGACAACGTCAGCACCAAAATCAGCTAAGTATCTTGCGCAATGTGGCCCAGCGAACACCGTGGAAATATCGACAACGCGTAGATTGGCGAGAGGCAGATCGTTGTCAGTCACCTCAAGATCCTGTCATGGTCAGTGCTGTTTCGGCGTGAGACTATGTATGGGACTCTTAACCGGCATGGAAAGCATCATTATGACCGTCACCGATGACGCACCCTTTCACCTTCGGGGCAATTTTGCCCCAGTCTTCGATGAGGTCAGTTCTGACAATTTAGAAGTACGAGGGTCGATCCCACCTGAACTTAACGGACGTTATTTACGCAATGGTGCGAACCCGATTACCGGCGAATCAGCTCACTGGTTTCTCGGAGACGGGATGGTCCACGGCGTCCGACTCCGCGAGGGTCAAGCCGAGTGGTACCGAAATCGTTGGGTGCGAACACCGTTTTATGACAACCCAACAAAGCCAGTCATTGACCTCGAAAATCTGGACTTCAGCAGCGAGAACTCCAAAGCCAACACCCATGTGGTGCGTCACGCCGGCCGCATCCTCTGTCTCGAAGAGGGCCACCTGCCGTGGGAAATTTCAGAGGAATTAGAGACAATCGGACCGCACTCTTTTGGAGGTCAACTTGATGGACCTTTTACCGCTCATCCAAAAATTTGTCCTACCACTGGGGAGATGCTGGCCTTCGGATATGGGTTCCTACCCCCGGCATACCTGACCTTTCTTCGCGTGTCAGCGACCGGTGAGCTTGTACAGCAGAAGAACATCGAGATCCCGGCGCCCGTAATGATGCACGACTTCAACATCACAGCGAGCCGCGTCGTGTTCATGGATTTACCTGTCGTGTTCGACTTTGACGTAGCCGTCGCTGGAGGGATGCCGTTTTCGTTCCAACGAGATAACGGAGCTCGACTCGGGGTTATGGACCGCGGCGATAGTGATGCTGACGTCCAGTGGCTAGATATCGACCCTTGTTACGTGTTTCACCCTGTCAACAGCTACGACGACGATGGTCGGGTCATTATTGACGTCGCCAGATACCCCACGATGTGGGAAGCGGGGAGCACCGAATTTGAATATAAGGCGAATTTGTGGCGATGGGAGATTGACACAGTCGCTGGCCGGGTCACCGAAACGCAGTTAGATGACCGCCCAATCGAGTTTGGTCGAGTAGCCGATAACCGGGTTGGCTTGAAAAATCGGTTTGGTTATGCCGTTGGCTCTAAGAGAGATGCAGCTGATCCGGAAGCTGACACCCTCGTGAAGTACGACTTTGACACCGGCGATTCATTCACCTGGGATCTCGGTAAAGGTCGTGATCCTGGGGAGTTCATTTTCGTAAACCGGCCCGGATCTACCAACGAAGACGATGGCTGGTTGATGGGATACGTGTATGACCGATCCGAGAGTCGAAGTTCTTTGTTAATTCTTAACGCCGAAGAGCCGACATCTGAACCCCTGGCTGAAATCGTGCTCCCTCAACGCGTACCTTTCGGTTTCCACGGCTCCTGGATAGGGATGTAGAAAGCGCTCGTCTGCACAGGCTTCTTGATGGGCGTTTAAGGAGTTAGTACGTCCGCCGCGGCCACTTTGCCGGTTCGTCCCATCGACGTCCACTGAATCTCCAATTAGAGCGGGTTGTTTCAACGTTCACTGACGTCAGACGCGGCCAAAGGAGTTCGACAGCGGAGGCAATTGCCGCCGCTTCTTCGTCGCTCGGAGAAGGGCGAATCATTCCCAACAGTGGGATGCTCACAGCGGAACGTTCCCGTGCTTGCGTTTGGGTAGTTCTTCCCGTTTGCTTTCAATCATTCGGAACGCAGCTACGACCTTTTGGCGTGTCTCACTTGGGTCAATTACCGCGTCCACGATGCCGCGTTCAGCTGCGACGTATGGGTTCGCATACTTTTCGGTGTATTCGTCAACAAGTTCAGCCTTGCGTGCGTCGGGATCAGCGGCTTGCTGTAGCTCCCGACGGTTCAGAATTTCAACCGCTCCTTGAGGGCCCATGACGGCCAGTTCCGCCGTAGGCCAAGCGAAAGAAACATCACATCCCACGGACTTGGAGTCCATCACCACATAGGCCCCGCCGTAAGCTTTTCGGGTAATCACCTGCACTCGGGGAACTGTGGCCTCACAATATGCGTAAAGAAGTTTCGCTCCGTGACGAATAATGCCGCCGTGTTCTTGATCCACACCAGGTAGGAAACCCGGGACGTCAACGAAGGTCAACAGGGGCAAATTGAAAGCGTCGCAGAATCGCACGAAGCGAGCCGCTTTTTCTGATGACTCAATGTCAAGCACCCCAGCCATCACCATGGGCTGATTGCCAACTATGCCCACAGAGCGACCATCTATGCGCCCGAACCCGCAGACAATTGATCCAGCCCACCCGGCGTGATATTCGAGAAATTCACCGTCATCAACGACTTCCGCAATAACGTCTTTCATGTCATAAGGGACGTTGGAACTATCTGGCAGGATGTCTCTTAGCGTCAAGCAATCGCGTTCAGGATCATCACTACTCGGTGATAAGGGTGGGTTATCAACATTGTTTGAAGGCAGAAAAGACAGCAGATATTTCACGTCGTCAAGGACGCTTTGTTCATCTTCACCGACGAAAGATGCAACACCTGATTTTGTGCTGTGGGAACCGGCCCCGCCCAGTTCTTCTAAGGTGACCTCTTCCCCCGTGACGGTCTTCACCACATCTGGACCTGTGATGAACATGTGACTGGTGTCGCGAACCATAAAAATAAAGTCAGTCATCGCGGGTGAGTAGACCGCTCCACCGGCGCAGGGACCCAGGATCACGCTGATTTGGGGAATCACTCCTGATGCTTGAACATTTCGCCGGAAGATACCTCCGTAACCGGCCAACGAAACAACACCTTCTTGAATTCGAGCGCCAGCGCCGTCGTTCAATCCGATCATCGGAGCACCAACGGACTCTGCCAGATCCATTATCTTGTGCATCTTTTCGGCGAAGACCTCACCGAGGGCGCCACCGAACACCGTGAAATCTTGACTAGCGACAAAAACTTTTCGGCCATCAATGGTTCCCCATCCGGTGATGATGCCGTCCGTGTAGGGGCGATCGTCTAGCCCCACATCGTGAGCCCGGTGACGAGCGAGCATGTCAAATTCATGAAACGAGCCTTGGTCGAGCAGGTATTCGATGCGCTCGCGGGCAAGCATCTTTCCTTTTTCGTGCTGTCGAGCCACGGCGCGTTCGGTACCCGCGCTAAGGGCCGCTTGGCGACGTTGTTCGAGGTCATTCAACCGTTCAGACATGCTGGGGTTTGACACGGCAATTGAGCGTAGCGTCCATGAGGTGCTCAGTCCGTCTCCCTTGCACACCTTCTCATTCACAGGAAATTTTGATGGTCACGCTTCGATAGGCCCAGCAACTCGAAAACAAGTCCAAATCACAGCTGCAGACAGACGCGACAGCGCGCTACCCGACGTAGGATCCGAGTATGGGCGACTGGCGAACGCTTGCCGATGACGACTCCCGTGTTGTGGCCGATGCGCAAGGACGGCTTGCCGACCGGTCACTCCACGAGCACACGGATCGTCTGGTTCCGAGCATGTACGAGGTATGTGACGGCGTTTGGTGCCTAGTGGGCAACGGCCTGTCTAACCAAACGTTCGTCCGCGGTCCTGAAGGCATCGTCGCGATCGATACCGGTGAATCTGTTGAGGAAATGCGAAGTGCCTTAGAACACCTGCGTCAAGTCTCGACAGAACCAGTGGTTGCGGTGGTGTACACGCATTTTCATTATGTGAACGGCACCGTGGCTCTAACGGAGCACGAGCCAATCACTGCAATCTGGGGACATGAGCGCATCACACAGAACCTTGAGCGATCAGCGATGGAGATCGCACCTGCCTACAGCCGTGGACTCGTGGAGCAGTTCGGTATTCAACTGCCTGATGAGGGACCTGACGGACTCGTCAACGTCGGCTTGGGGCTCGCTTACCGCATGGCACATCACGCACCCTCAACGCCCGGTTACATACCGGCTGACCATACATTCGCGGATCCAGTCAAGGTAACCGTGGCAGGGCTCGAGATGTTTGTGACCCCGGCGCCTTCCGATGCTGATGACTCAGTCACCCTTTGGTTTCCTCACCTCAAGGTGGCCGTTCACAACCTGGTGTGGCCCGCGCTCTTCAACATATTTGCCATCCGGGGGGAGGAGTACCGTGATCCTCGGGTACTGCTCAACGGACTCGACCACTTGCGCTCCCTCGAAGCTGAGCACCTCGTGGCAACCCACGGTCCCCCCTTGTCGGGGAGCCAGCAAATAGAGCAACGGGTGACTGCGTATCGTGACTCAATCCAGTTTCTTTGGGATCAGACTGTTCGCTGGACAAACCGCGGTGCAACGGGTCCAGAACTCGCGCACCGGATCCAGCTACCGGCAATGTATGACGATGACTGGTTAACACAACAGCACTACGGCTTAGCCGAACACCACGTCCGTCAGATTCGAAGCGGCCTCTTCGGATTTTTCGATGGCGATCCCGTAGGTCTGCTTCCGCTTGATACCGCCGATGAGGCAGAACGAATGGTCTCGGCAATGGGAGGAGTTGAGCAGGTGAGGGTCCTGTGCGCCGAGGCGCTCAGGGGGACCGACAATGATCTCCGCTGGGCTCTGTCATTAGCTGGTCGACTCGTACACCGCCCGGGTGCCACTGAACAGGACCAGCATCTGCTCGCGGATGCGCTTCGGACTGCTGCTCGACGCACGACCTCAGCCAATATTCGCAACTGGTGCCTGACACGAGCTCTTGATCTCGATGGCACCATTGACGTGTCGAGGCTAAAAACCCATCGGTTTAGTCGGCGTCAGGTAGCGCGGTGGTCTCTTGAGGCAGCTGTATCTGTCCTTCGGGTTCTCGTTGATCCTGACCGCCTTATCGGAATTGATCTGCATCTCGCTGTGGTACTTGACGGTGAACGCACAGGTCTTCACTTCCGTAACCACATCGCTTGCCCAACCGATGGTCACGATGCTGAAGCGTCGCTTACAGGGACCCGAGAGGTCTGGAACCAGATTCTCACTGGTTCGAGCAACGTTCGTAGCGCTGTGGATTTGGGAGATTTGTCAGTTGAGGGTGACACGACGCGGGTGCTGCAAGCTCTTGGGGCGATCGACCACCCGGGGTTCGGATGACTGAAGGTTTGCCGAGGCCGTCAGAGCCCTTTACCGGCGACATTGGGAGGTTGCTCGGTGATTCCGAGGGCCGCCGAATGAGTCAACGTGAGGGCTCTTCTGATGGCCCGAATGTGTTGCTCATCATGTTGGACGATGTCGGATTTGGCTCGTTTTCTTCTTTCGGCGGGCCAGTTCAGGCGCCCTCATTCCAAGCGGTTGCCGACCGTGGACTGCTGTACAACCAGTTTCACACCACTGCCTTGTGTTCACCAACAAGAGCCGCCCTACTTACTGGACGTCAGCACCACACCGTCCATATGGGAGGTATCACCGAGATTGCCAACTCGTTCCCTGGCTACGACTCGGCAATACCGGTTGAAGCCGCAACTGTGGCCCAGATACTCCAAATGTCGGGCTATGCGACCTCGTGCTTCGGCAAGTGGCATTTGACACCATCATGGGAACAGGGGCCCGCCGGTCCCTTCGACCGCTGGCCGACCGGAATGGGGTTCGACCGCTTCTATGGCATCATCGGTGCCGAAGCATCTCAATGGGAACCGGCTGTCTACGACCAAACCACACCGATTTCACCCCATGTCGGAACATCGGGTTACCACCTGACCGAGGACTTAGCGGATCAAGCGGTCACTTGGATCGAACGCCACCGAGTGTCAGCACCCCATCGCCCATGGTTCTGCTATTTCTCCACTCCGGCTGTGCACGCCCCACATCACGCTCCTCGCGAATGGATCGATCAGTTCCGGGGAAAGTTCGACAACGGATGGGACGATCTTCGTGATGAGATCTATGCGGAGCAACTCCGCCTGGGGGTAATTCCTGCAGACACAGCGCTCACACCAAGACCCGAAGAGATCCCCCCTTGGGCAGAGTACCCAGAGCGCTACCGGCCGGTGGCAGCTCGATTGATGGAATGCTTCGCCGGTTTCCTCGCCCATACCGACCATCACATTGGGCGCGTAATCGACGCAGCGAGAAGCGAGGGGCGTGAAACCCTTGTCATTTATCTCTCCGGCGATAACGGTGCCTCTGCCGAAGGCACCATCCATGGAGCCTGGAGCGCCCCCTCGTTTCAGAACGGAGTGCATGAGGACCCCGAATGGCTGCTTGAACACATGGACGATTTCGGTACCGCTAAGTGTGAGAATCATTTCAACGTCGGTTGGGCGTGGGCTCTGGATTCCCCGTTCCAGTGGATGAAACAGGTCGCTTCACACTTTGGGGGGACACGAAACGGACTCGCTGTCGAATGGCCAGGCACAATTACCGACGAAGGTGGACTGCGATCTCAATTCCATCATGTGGTCGATATCGTTCCAACAATTCTCGAGGCCACGGGTATTTCTGTTCCCGAGACAGTAAATGGCATCGACCAAATCCCGTTGCACGGGGTGCCCATGGGCTACTCCTTCGCAACAGATGGATCGAGTCACCGCACCACGCAGTACTTCGAGATCCTCGGCAACCGAGCGATTTACAACGAGGGTTGGATCGCATCGTGCTTCCACGGTCGTGTGCCGTGGATCAGGATGGAGGGGTTCGACTTCGACGGACCTCAAGAGCACTGGGAGTTGTACAACGTAGAGAACGACTTCTCGCAGTCAGTCAACCTCGCGGCTCAACATCCAGATCTCCTCGCGGAACTTGTCGAGATGTTCGATACTGAAGCACGCAAATTTGGTGTGTACCCGTTACGCGATGCTGGGTCGGCGCGAGGTGGAGAACTTGCAGTGCC
>Ga0302120_10000084_pt1 | contig 34598 bp, 25 predicted proteins | sample AG5_Bottom_MG_FD_203118 | JGI IMG/M metagenome (GOLD analysis project Ga0302120, IMG submission 203118) | Marine microbial communities from Western Arctic Ocean, Canada - AG5_Bottom | ecosystem: Environmental > Aquatic > Marine > Oceanic | place: Canada: Western Arctic Ocean | collected 2017-10-01 | reverse complement strand
GAATGGGGGTTCCCCAGTAACGTTGGCGGGACACACCCCAATCGCGTAAGCGATAGTTGGTGGTGATTTTTCCCTTACCATGGCGTTCAAGTTCAGCCGAAATGGCATCAAAGGCCAGCTGGAAATCCATGTCGTCAAAAGTGCCAGAGTTAACCAAAAGGCCTTTTTCTGTGTAGGCTGCTTTAGCTACATCTACTGCTACGCTATCATCGGCAGGGCGAACCACTTGTTGGATACTAAGGCCGTACTTGGTTGCAAATTCCCAATCACGTTGGTCATGCCCTGGTACAGACATTACCGCACCAGAACCGTAATCCATAAGTACAAAGTTGGCAGTCCATACGGGTACAGACTTTCCTGTAATTGGGTGAATTGCAGTAAAGCCAGTGTCTAAGCCTAGCTTTTCCATGGTAGCCATGTCGGCTTCAGCCACTTTCATGTTCTTGCAGCTGTCTATAAATGTTGCCATCGCTGGATTGGTTGTCGCAGCCTTAAGGGCAAGAGGATGTTGTGGCGCTACCGCTAAATAGGTAACACCCATTAACGTGTCTGGACGAGTAGTAAATACGTCTAAAGGGCCGTGATCCGCTACATCAAAGCTGAGTTCTACCCCTTGAGAGCGGCCAATCCAGTTACGTTGCATAGTACGAACTTGCTCAGGCCAACCGTCTAGTTGGTCTAAATCGTCTAATAGTTGATCGGCATAGTCGGTAATCTTTAGAAACCACTGAGGGATTTCTTTGCGCTCAACTAATGCGCCAGAACGCCATCCGCGGCCATCAATTACTTGCTCGTTAGCCAATACAGTTTGGTCTATTGGGTCCCAGTTAACCACGGCATTCTTTTTATAAACCAAACCCTTATCTAATAATTTGGTAAAGAACCACTGTTCCCAACGGTAGTAGGAAGGTTCGCAGGTAGCTAATTCACGGCTCCAATCGTAACCAAAACCCATACGCTTGAGTTGGTCACGCATATAGGCGATGTTCTCATGGGTCCATTTGGCTGGTGGCACATTGTTTTTCATTGCTGCGTTTTCAGCAGGTAAACCAAAGGCATCCCAGCCCATAGGCTGTAATACGTTTTTACCTTTCATGCGCTGAAAGCGAGAAATTACGTCACCAATGGTGTAGTTACGCACATGGCCCATGTGTAAGCGGCCACTAGGGTAGGGGAACATAGATAAGCAGTAATACTTTTCTTGGTCAGGATTATCCTGCACCTCAAAGCTATTATTAGTTTCCCAAAAGGCTTGGATTTCTGGTTCTATGTCGTGCGCGTTATATTGTTCGTTCATGAGTGCCGTAAGTCGTGATAAAGCCAATGTGGCTAGGAAATTAAATCGACCCATATAATACCACTAGAGCAGCAGCAACAGGTAGCTTGATCGAAAAAATTGATTGATAAAATAGGCAGTTTAACGGCTAAGTAAAAATACAGTGAGACTTCGGATTATTAAATAAATCTCTATTAATCAATCAATAACAGTTGAATTTATGGTCCACTGTCGTTATGATACGCCTCCCTTATACGGCATCAGCCGGAACAAGGTATAGTGCGCCCGTAGCTCAGCTGGATAGAGTACTCGGCTACGAACCGAGCGGTCAGAGGTTCGAATCCTCTCGGGCGCGCCATTTTTCTTTTTAAGGCGCTGTTTTATAAGGGTTTTTTCGTTAATCTTAATAATGATACCGTAAAATATACCGTCTTTTATTTTATTTTTTACTAGTCCTGTTAGATCCCTCACTTAATTAACTTGATTGATCCATAAGATCACTCTAAGTCTTTTTTGTGCCTGTTAGTTTAGTTCGCAAAGTTACCTTCTATCCTCTGTTTGGCTTGCTCCTGCTCTAAGATATAACCCTATGTGCAGTGCTGGGATTGTGAGTGATAATCCAACTACTTGGGATTGATCCATGTAAAGAAACAAGTCGGCGAGCATCTCTTCTATTTTTAATATTCCATTATATATTACTGCGCTAGCTTGTTGCTTGGCGGTGTACCCTGTGGTCAATAATGGCATAGCCATTTTGTCCATAAGTACACGGGCTCTATGGCCTATCCTTTGGATGCTTGGTTGTAAAGTGGCTAGCTGGTGGTGTCGACTTGTCTGCTTGGTAAACCACTCCATACGCGCTTCGTCGTTGCGCTGGCGCTGCACTCCTCGCACTACTGAAGTGCTTTGCCTGTGCATCCCAAGTATTCAGCACTATTTGAAATAGGTGTGGGTATTGTTGCTAGTTTTAGATTGGATTACGTATCAGGGTGATGTGTTTGGAAGGCGCTGAACGTAGCCTTCGGCTGGACCACCCCTTGTATAAAGTAATGAAACACCCAGCCATAAGTCGCATAAGGTTATGTTTCGGAAAGCTATCCATAAGAACGGTACAGTGCCTCGCGCGTTGGCCAACCCATGCTAATCAATAGGTGATCTTCCTTGAAGCAGTGTGCTTATTGTTGTGGGCGTGAACTGAATTAAATTAAATTAAAGCCTAGTACCAGAAGGGATAAATGCTCCGCTAAATTCTTTCTTATAAAACTATCTACTGTGCGTGTGTAGGTTTATTTCTGAAAATCCAACGGAGTAAAAGCTCCCTAGCTTTGCGGCTAGAGAGCTTTGATTAGACTCTTAGGTTTTGCGTTTTGATAACTGCTTCACGTTCTTCGTCACGGAAGCGAGTGGCTGCATCTTCTGCAGTCTCCATAATCGCATCGGCGGTGTTGATCACACGATCGAACAGACCTAGTAGTTTTAAAGCAGAGTTCCAGAATTTGGTGGTTACTGAACGCATGATGATTGCTCCTTGGTTATTTAATAGGGGGGGACCCCATTCCATAAGCGCCAGCTTTTTAGTACCGGGGGGGGGTGGTCAAGATTGAAGACTCCTCTGATCATAGTAATGGACCCGTACTAATTTACTGAATTTTCAAAAAACCTGTGTTTGGTTATTTTTCTAAAGACACGTCAAACGTTTAGTTAGGTGGTCGTTTAATATTGCCAGTTAGATAGCTGGTTTAGCTAACGTGGACAGCTATATTCGGTGGTATAATCAAAAACGTATTAAGCTGTCATTGGGCTTTAGAAGCCCTTCAGAATTTCGATTAAGTTTGGGATATCTAACATAAATCGGTCCAAGATTATGGCCGCACCCTCAATGGTTGACATGACATTATTAAGCGTACTTAGGCGCTGGCATTTCCTGTAAAAAACCTCATTGAAAGCAGCACCGTACCCCATCAGACGAGTCAAAATTCAGTGCAAATACTGAAGGTGCGGCCATAATTGGATGCAATCTAACACTATTGGCTGATAATTGGCTAAAACCACAGTTATGATATGCATCCGTCAGTCAGAGTCAGTCTAGCTAGGAGGGTTTAAGAGTAAAAGGGCACGAATTGCCACCACTCAATGACTCTAGGCAGAACTTCTGTGACTTCCTTGGCCATGAACTCGTGTGGGAATGATCATCGGTCAGGGCTCGCCACGGGCTCTGGTATCATATAATCCTTTGAGAACCGCGCGGGCGCTGGGCGCGTCAGTGCGGTCAGGGGTGTCACACTACTAGACCTACATTCCTCACACACTATTAGCCGATAGCTAACTCTCTCTTATATATAAATATTCAATTTACCTATGACACCCCTGACCACTGTGACTAACCTTTACAGTGCAAGGGTTTTTTGGCATAGCCAATAAGCTAGAAAGCTAAGATGCTGTGCTATAACTAATATTATGATCCTTCAATACCTTCATATTTATTCTATCTAACATTTTTAATGTGGGCGCACGCCTGTAGTGTAGGGAGTCAGTATGACTATATTGGCTTTGGTTAAAGCGACTGAACGAGACGGCGTTGGTTTAATGGAAATTTTGTGAACCTAATCTCTAATCTAGGTCTTGTATATAGTGTTATTGAGAAGCGGGGAATGATGACTTTTGGGGAAACCAAGTGCGGTAAACTAGATGAACCACTGCCATTGCGCAGTGGTTCATCTAGTGAGTGTGGCTATTGCATAATCATGCCACCATCAATCATAATCAACTGACCTGTCATATAATCAGATTCGCCGCTCGCAAGGAAACTTGCTGTGCCTACCACATCTTCTGGGTAGGAATAGCGCTTCAGTAAAATCATGTCTTCTGCCAACTGGTCCATCGACTGACCTTCCTTTTCAAACTTTCCAATAGCCACTAAATCCTTGTCTAGTTGCTCCCATAGCTCGGTGCGTACCACCCCTGGGCCATAGCCGTTTACGGTGATGTTTTCTGCTGCTAATGCTTTGGCACCGCCATTGATCATGGCTAAAACAGCATGTTTACTGCAAGCATACGGGACGACGTCGTCAAACGCTTGGCGAGAAAGGATAGAGCCAACGTTGATGATTTTGTAGGGCTCAGTTTGCTTGCCTTGCTTGATCATTTGTTTGGCCGCTTCTTGCATACCGATTAGGGTGCCTAGGGCGTTAATATCCATAATTTGTTGCCAGTTTTCTTCCGTAATGTCTAAGAACATTAGTGGCTTATTGACTCCAGCATTATTTAACATCACATTGATGCTGCCAAAGGCCTTAGCGGTGGCTTCTACGGCGGCTTTTACTTGATCCCGTTTGGTGACATCTACTTTTGCGGCAATCGCTTCCCCGCCACTCGCTTTGATGCGGGCAACAACCTCATGGCATCCTTCTAGATTAACGTCTGCAACACAAATTTTAGCTCCTTGTGCTGCGTAATGTTCTGCAATTGCTGCGCCCATGCCGCGGGCTGCGCCCGTAATCATTACATGCTTGCCCTGTAGGCGGGTAGTATCCATAAGTCACTTCCTTTACGTTTAGTTTTATATTTTAAGGCTCAGCCATCTTCGTCAAGCTCATTTGGCTTTTGTGCAAACGATTGCACCACGAAAGTATTATTATGTCAAGATCTTGTTTAAAAAAGATAGTTGAAGTATATCTAGCTACCTTGTATATAGCCAATCAACTGCAACTCACTATTATCGTTGGTTATAGTAGTTGCTTCCTAAAATAACTAGGGACTAAATAGGTTGACTAACTTTTTTTATTATGGTGCAATATGAATGCAATCGGTTGCATGATTTTTTGGCTTATTGGATGCTCATGTAGTAGTTAAAAGTTTATGAAAGTGACTTGAATCGGCCAATATTACTAACAAATTTGAGCCGGGATCATCACTTCTAAAAATGCAGTGACAACACAATAACACTAGATTTTATAAGGTAACATTATGACTATATTGGCATCTACTGACCCTAAAATTGTAATGGCGGGTGATATCGATCCGCACTGGGATTGGACGGGAATGATCCCAGCTCCTGGGCGCATGAACGTGGATTTTGAAGAGCGTGTTGATTTCCGTCGCTTGCACAATTACCGAACTGCTCGAGCACGTCAGGCCTTGGCCAACTCCAATATAGGTGCCTTGTTGTGCTTTGATAACAATAACATTCGTTACTTAACCAGTACGGTTATTGGTGAATGGTCACGCGATAAGATTTGTCGTTATACCTTATTTACAGGCAACTCAGAACCTTACTTATGGGACTTTGGCTCAGCAGCAGCTCACCATCGCCTGCACAATCCTTGGCTTGAAAAAGATCGGGTTATGGCTGGTATGCTGGGCCTACGAGGCTCTGTTCCAGAAGATGTTGGCTTGTTCCGCAATGCAGCACGACAGATTGCTGATTTGTGTCGCAAGGAAGGCGTATTTGATATGCCTATTGGTGTCGACATTGTAGAGCCACCCATGATGTTTGCGCTGCAAGCTGAAGGACTAAATGTGGTGGATGCTCAGCAAGTCATGTTGGATGCTCGCATGATTAAGAGCATGGATGAAATCATCTTACTCAATACTGCAGCCTCAATGGTTGACGGTGCTTACCATCACCTGTCTGAAGCGTTAAAACCTGGTGTCCGTGAAAACGAAATGGTGGGATTAGTTAATAAGTTTTTGTATGACAACGGCTCAGACGATGTTGAAGCGATTAACGCTGTATCTGGCGAACGCTGTAGCCCACACCCTCATAACTTTACCGACCGCATGTACAGGCCGGGAGATCAGGCTTTCTTTGATATTATTCATTCGTATATGGGTTACCGCACCTGCTATTACCGCACCCTAAACGTAGGCTTCAAGACGCAAGGCCAATCGGATGCCTATAAGCAAGCACGTGAGTGGATTGATGATGCGATTGCATTGGTCAAACCAGGCTTAACCACTGACAAGATTGCAGCTGTTTGGCCCAAAGCAGAGGATTTTGGCTTTGCCAATGAAATGGAAGCCTTTGGTTTGCAGTTTGGTCACGGTCTAGGTATGGCATTGCATGAGCGTCCAATCATTAGCCGCTTAGTGTCGTTTGATAAGCCGTTTGAGCTGCAAGAAGGTATGGTGTTTGCCTTAGAAACCTATTGCCCAGCGCTTGATGGCAGTGGTGCAGCACGTATCGAGGAAGAGGTTGTGGTGACTGCTGATGGTTGTAAGATACTTACTTTGTTCCCTGCTCAAGAGCTGTTTGTGGCTAATGCATATTAATTATGCACTTTTTACTTCTCCTTGAACTAATGGAACTAACATGACAAGTCAATTTACTGCAGGACTCACGGTCGATCTGGCCACTAGCGTACCCACCGACTTATACATTAATGGTCAATGGGTACCAGCAGCCGATGGCGGCACCTTTTCAGTGGTTAACCCAGCCAATAATCAAGCCTTAACCAGTGTCGCTTCTGCTTGTGAGCAGGATGTGCTTAGTGCGATTGCAGCGGCCCATGGTGCAGGTCCTAGCTGGGCTAACTTCTCGCCTCGGGCACGGGCTGAAATATTGCATAAAGCCTTTGAGCTGATGATCGAGCATAAAGACGTCATTGCTCGGCTTATTTCTTTGGAAGAAGGTAAGACTCGTGCTGAAGCCCTAGGTGAAGTGGGTTATGCGGCTGAGTTCTTTCGCTGGTATGCCGAAGAAGCCTGTCGCGACCAAGGCACGTTTATGCGTGCACCGTCTGGGGCCAACAATATCTTGGTTAAAAACCAACCCGTGGGTGTGTGTTTACTCATTACTCCATGGAATTTTCCAGCCGCCATGGGAACTCGAAAGATTGCACCAGCACTAGCCGCGGGTTGCACCACTATTCTTAAGCCGGCGTCAGAGACTCCTTTAACAGCGTTGTATTTAGCTCAATTGCTAGGGCAAGCGGGAGTGCCGGCAGGTGTGGTGAATGTGATTCCGTCTAAACGCTCATCCATGGTGTCAGAAGTCAGTTTAAGTGACTCACGAGTGAGAAAAATATCTTTTACTGGTTCCACTGAGGTGGGTCGGTTGTTATTGGCAAAAGCCAGTGAAAGGGTTGTTAACTGTTCTATGGAGCTGGGGGGTAATGCACCCTTTATCGTCCTAGAAGACGCCGACATGGCGGTTGCTGTAGACAGTGCTATGGTTGCCAAAATGCGCAATGCAGGTGAATCTTGTATTGGTGCTAATCGCTTTTATGTGCATCACACCCGTGCCGAAGAATTCGCTTCAAGCCTTGCCCATGCGATGAGCACTTTGGTACTGGGTGACGGTATGAAAGAAGGGGTTGATGTAGGCCCGCTAGTGAATGCAAGTACGATTAATAAAGTAGAGCAATTGGTTGATCAGGCCGTTGAGCTGGGTGCCAAAGTGTTAACCGGTGGCTCACGAGTGGCAGCCCCTGGGTTTTTCTATCAACCCACGGTGTTGGTTGATATCCCTAAGCATGCGGATATCTTACGCGAAGAAATATTTGGACCCGTGGCGCCAATCGTTACTTTTACGAGTCAAGACGAAGTGATTGCTGCTGCAAATGACACAGTGTTTGGTTTAGCTGCCTATGTTATAGGTGCCAATGTAGGTAATGCTTTAGCGGTTGCAGAAAAGTTAGAGGCGGGCGTTTTAGGAGTCAATAGGGGCTTTATTTCTGACCCAGCAGCACCCTTTGGTGGCGTTAAACAAAGTGGTATTGGTCGTGAAGGCTCACAAGATGGTTTGCACGAGTTTACTGAGAAAAAATACATCGCAATCGATTGGTAACCAAGCCCTATTGCATTGCAACCGGGTTTTAACACATCAAGAACAGTGTAATCATTAATTGACAGGAGTAATGGCCGTGGCCAAGGCAACAAATATCCCCATAGACGTAAACTGGCTGCAAATCACTGCAACGGATACTGACTGGAAAACCATAGGCAAGGCTGAGTGTATAAAAATGCTCACCCATCTGCATATTATTCGAGCCTTCGAAGAGACCTTATCGGGTCTTAATAACAACGGTTTGATTCACGGCCCCTTACATTTAAGTATTGGCCACGATGGCGCTGTTGTGGGTGCCATGTCGGAACTTGGTACGGACGACCTGGTGAACGGTTCCCACCGTGGCCACCATGTATTTCTCGCTAAAGCGCTAAATCATGTGTATGAACAAAGTGTTGAGTCATCGGCAGATGGGTTTTCCCCAGCGGTCAAGGACACCGTTTATCGCACCATGGCTGAAATTATGGGCTTACAGCCTGGCTACAGTGGTGGTCGTGGTGGTTCTATGCATCTGCGCTGGAAAGAAGCTGGCGTGATTGGTACTAATGCTATTGTTGGGGGCGGTGTTCCGACTGCTGCCGGTGCAGCGTGGTCGCAACAACGAGATGGTCAGGGCAAGGTCGTACTAACGGCTTTTGGTGATGGTTCGTGTCACATAGGCAATGTGCTTGAAACCTTTAACTTAGCAGCTCTTTATGATCTGCCTTTATGTTTTTATATTGAAAATAACGGTTATGCCGTGTCTACAACGGTCGCCGAACAAGCGCGTGAAACTCGCATGTCTGCCCGGGGTATTGGCTTTGGTATTCCTTCATTCAAAGTCGATGGTATGGACCCTATTAGCGTGCGCATGGCCATGCAGCAAGTGAACGAGCTGTTACGCAGTGGTCAAGGCCCTGCCGTGTTAGAAGTTGATGTGTACCGTTTTTATCATCACAGTGGTGGGGTCAAGGGCAGTGCCTTTGGCTATCGTGAGAAAGAAGAAGAGCTGGAGTGGATCGCACGTGATCCATTGCGCTTTATGGAAGCCAAAATGATCGACTTAGACTGGCTCAGTCAAGAGGATTGCGATGCCATTGGCACAGCCGCAGCTGAGTTAACTGCTGATGCCGCAGCAAAGTTAACGGTCACTAATAATGGTACCTGCACTATCCGTGAGGAATTGTGGCCAGACCCCAGTACTTGCGATGACAGTTTGCGTAGTAATCTAGAAGAATTAGAGCATCTCGACTATGTAGAGCAAGAGAACTTTACTGGCGAGCTTGCTCCCACTAAATTCATTACTTCGATTGCTAAAAATATGGTGCGTCGTTTTGATACGGACGAACGTTTGTTTGTGTTAGGCGAGGACGTGCATAAACTTATTGGCGGCACTAACGGAGCGACGAAGGGTATCCCTGAGCGCTGGCCTGATCGTTGTGTACCCACGCCCATAGCAGAACATGGTTTTGTTGGCTTAGCTGGTGGGGTTGCTGTGACTGGTAAATATCGCCCCGTGGTGGAACTCATGTATCCCGACTTTGGTTTGGTGGCAGCGGATCAGTTGTTTAACCAAATTGCTAAAGCGCGGCATATGTTTGGCGGCACTATTAAAATGCCTTTGGTATTGCGCACCAAGGTAGCCATTGGCACAGGATATGGCTCTCAACACTCTATGGATCCTGCAGGATTGTTTTCTATGTGGCCTGGTTGGCGCATTGTGGCACCGTCTAACCCGTTTGATTATGTTGGTTTAATGAACTCTGCTTTGCTGTGTGAAGACCCAGTTTTGGTGATTGAAAGTGTAGAACTTTATAACAAAGTGATGCCTGCCGCAGTTGATAATGATGATTATTTTATCGCTCTGGGTACCGCTAAAGTGGTCCGAGAAGGTGCTAAATTCACTGTGTTAACCTACCTGAATATGGTGGGTAGGGCCATGGACGTGTGTGAAGAGCATGGTATAGACGCTGAAATTATCGACCTTCGATCGTTAGATCGTGCTGGACTTGATTGGGATATCATTGGCGCTAGTATTGAAAAAACCAACCATGTGATTGTATTAGAGCAAGGTTGTGTGACTAATTCTTACGGTGGTCTGGTGGTTGAAGAGGTACAGAAACGCTACTTTGATCACTTGGATCATCCGGTAAGGCGTATTCATGGTGGTGAAGCGTCGCCTGTGGTTTCTAAGCCTTTGGAGCGTGCTGCGTTTGTTGGTGCAGAAGAAATCCTTAAAGGTTTTGAGCAAGCTATCGCTGATCAGGGCTAACATATAAGGTGCTAAATATGAGTAACACAGCGGGCATGCCTGGATTAAGAGGTATCGATCACATTGGCATAACAGTGCCCAATTTAGAACAAGCTATAGATTTTTTTGTCGATGTTGTTGGCTGCGAACCATTTTATGAACTAGGGCCATTTGAAGCCAGTGAATGGCTCTCTAAAACCTTAGACGTACACCCAGATACAGTGATGAAAAAATTACGTTTCTTGCGCTGTAAAAATGGCACCAATCTAGAGCTTTTTGAATACAGTTCACCTGATCAAAAAACCCAAGTGCCTAAAAATAGCGATATAGGGGGGCATCATTTGGCCTTCTATGTTGATGATTTTGACCAAGCTCTGGCTTATCTAGCATGCCACGACATAGAGGTGATGGGTGAGCCTGTGGTGCGCACGGCAGGCCCTAGTGGTGGCCAAACATGGGTCTATTTTAAAGCACCATGGGGCTTACAGCTAGAATTGGTGAGTTTTCCAAAGGGCAAGCTGTATGAGCAAGACTACGATCAAAAATTGTGGCATCCAGCCTACCCAGACCAATAGGTTGACTAGTTTATACTGGTTCTTAGGGAGCAAGTAATTATATACATTGAGGAGATTTACAGTGCCAATTGAAATTAAGATGCCTGCCATAAGCCCAGACTTTGATGCGGGTAATATCAGCAGCTGGGATATAGCTGTAGGTGAAAAAGTGGCCAAAGGTGACGTACTGGTTGCCATCGAAACTGATAAAGCTGTGATTGAAGTTGAAGCTGAAAGTGCAGGTACACTGGGGCAAATTTTAATACCGGCAGGTACTGATGATGTGCCTGTGCATTCGTTAATTGGTTACCTATTAATTGGCAATGAAACCATTGCGGACCTTCCTAGTGCACCGGCATCAGGGCAAGCTGCAGCCACTCCTGCAGTGTTAAACGGTAACCCACAAAGCAGCTCTACTGCGCTCGTAACATCTGCACCAGCCACTACACCAACACAACAACTTTCTGAAAAGCAGCCACAGCGGCTATTTGCTAGCCCTCTTGCAAGGCGTATTGCAGATCAAAATCAAGTCGATCTACAAACACTCAATGGGCGCGGACCGCGCGGTCGAATTTTACGCGCAGACGTTGAACATGCGATGAGTAGCAAGGTGCCTAACGTGGCATTGGCTTTGCCATCTACGCCTCAATCGAGCCAAGTTAAACACAGTCAAATACGTAAAGTGATTGCTCAGCGCTTGGTTGAGTCGAAACAAAACATTCCTCATTTTTACCTCTCTCTAGATTGTGAAATTGATAGCCTTAAAGGAATGCTTAAAGAACTCAATGCTAACGCGCCTGCAAGCCTTAACAGCATGACAGGGAACAAAGAAGCCACTTATAAACTCACCATTAATGATTTTTTGGTAAAGGCTGTTGCTAAGGCGATGGAACAAGTGCCGCAGGTCAATTCCAGTTGGAGTGATACTGCGATGTTGCACCATGAGGATATTGACATATCCATTGCCGTGTCTACGGATGCGGGCCTGATTACCCCCATCGTGTTTAAGGCCAACACCAAAGGATTAGTGAGTATTTCCAGTGAAATTCGACAGCTTGCCGCAACCGCCCGTAAAGGCCAGTTGCAAGCGCACCAATATCAAGGTGGTGGTTTTACTATTTCAAATTTGGGCATGTATGGCATCGATAACTTTAGCGCCATTATCAACCCGCCCCAAGCGTGCATTTTGGCCGTGGGTGCGGGCAAGCAAAAACCAGTCGTTAAGGATGGCCAATTGGCTGTTGCAACACTAATGAACTTGACCTTATCAGCAGATCATCGGGTTGTAGATGGGGCTGTGGGGGCTCAATTCCTAAGTGTGCTAAAGCGCTTTGTTGAATCACCTGCGCATTTGATGCTGTAGTTAACATAGTTGAGCACGCAGCGTGTTTTAAACGGAAATATAGAACTGGGTTTGTTATGAAGAGTTTTGATTTGGTGGTGGTTGGTGGCGGTCCTGGTGGCTATGTGGCGGCGATTCGTGGGGCACAGTTGGGCATGTCTGTGGCCGTGGTTGAAGCGGATGAGCTAGGCGGTGTATGTCTTAATTGGGGTTGTATTCCCACCAAGGCACTGCTTAAAAGTGCTGAACTAATTGATAAAATCAAGCAAGCAGACAAGTATGGTATTACCGTCAATGATTACAATTTTGACTTGAGTAAAATGGTACAACGTTCACGCCAGGTGGCCGATAACTTAAACAAAGGCATTGGTCATTTGTTGAAAAAGAATAAGATTTCAATCATCTATGGGGCCGCCAAATTGTTGGGGGGTGGTAAACTTGCTATTACCAGTGCAACTGGCAGCAAGAGTGCAGAGTCTAAGGAGCTACAAGCGAAGCACATTATTATTGCTACTGGAGCTACACCGCGGGCAATCCCTGGCTTAGAGCCAGATGGAAAGTCTATTTGGAGTGCTAGAGACGCAATGACGCCCAAGCATATGCCTAAGTCTTTGTTGGTGATGGGTGCGGGTGCGATCGGCATGGAGTTTGCAAGCTTTTATAATTCATTAGGGGTAAAGGTAACGGTTGTTGAAGCCTTAAACCATGTGCTCCCCGTAGAGGATGAAGAAATATCGAACTTTGCTGCTAAGGCATTTACCAAGCGTGGTATTGATATCAAGCTGGACACTAAGGTGTTAAAAGTTGAGCGTCATAAGGGTGGGCTAAAGGTGCACCTTAAGAGCGGGAATAGCCCCTCAGATTCACATGACGAACTTGAGGTTGAGTGTATGATTTCCGCGGTTGGTGTGTTGGGTAATACGCACTCTTTAGGCTTAGAAAATACCGCCATTGAGCTTGAAAATAGTTTTATAAAAGTGGATCAGTGGCAGGCCACTCATGAAGCCAATGTGTATGCCATAGGCGATGTTGCAGGAGCCCCTTGCTTAGCGCACAAAGCCAGCCATGAAGGTATGATTTGTGTTGAAAAAATTAATGGCCTTGACCATGTGCATCCGCTCAACAAAGACTTAATACCCGGCTGCACCTATGGCAGCCCGCAAGTGGCTAGTGTAGGATTAACTGAAAATAAGGCACTGGCAGCTGGCCATACCCTTAAAGTGGGCCGCTTCCCTCTGTCTGCCAGTGGTATGGCGATTGCAAGTGGAGACACTGAAGGCTTGATTAAAACCGTATTTGATGCAGACACAGGCGAGCTTTTAGGGGCCCATCTTATTGGTGCTGACGTGACTGAATTAATACAAGGTTTTGTGGTGGCTAAAAACATGGAAACCACAGAACAGGAACTGATGGATACGGTGTTTGCACACCCTAGTATTTCAGAAGCGATGCACGAATCTGTATTGGATGCTTATAGTCGTGCCATACACATATAAATGCTCTATGCGCTGACAGGATTAGCTCCTAACGCAAACCGAATTTCACAGCAATACCATGGAGTTACTCATGCCAACATACGTTTATCAAACCATAGGAGCTGGACCAAGCGGTGAACCTAGGCGGTTTGAACAGTTTCAAAAAATGAATGATCAAGCCTTAACTCACGACCCTGATACTGGTTTACCCGTACAACGCGTCATTACTGGAGGTATTGGCGTAAGGCGTAATGGTTTAAAGCGCACCACAGTGGTCAATAAAAAAAGTGCAGCAGCGACTGCTTGTGGCTGCGTCACTGGGTGCACTCATCGCTGATAAGCTCGTGCATCCCAGCAGTTGATATAATGACTGCAGCCTACCTCAAAGGCATCTGCCTTGGCCCAATGCAAAGCCCTTCCTAATGTTCCAGGGGCTTTAACAATAAGGTTTATTTAGTGATTACTGATCCATTATTCTATTTCTTTGCAGTGCCTGCAGTGCTTATTTTTGGCGTGGCTAAAGGGGGATTCGGTAATGCCATTGGTGTGGTCTGCGTGCCGTTAATGGCCATGGTCATAAGTCCCATGCAAGCGGCTGGTATTTTATTACCTATTTTGTGTGTAATGGATGTGTTTGCAGTACGCAAATTTTGGGGCCAATGGGATTCACGTAACTTGAAGATTATGCTCCCAGCAGCCCTGGTTGGAGTGCTGTTAGGCAGTTTAACTTTTAGCTATTTAAACGAATCTCATGTGCGTTTAATTATTGGTCTACTGGCACTGGCATTTGCACTAAACTTTTGGTTGAAGTCTGAGTCGTCAATCCAACAAACCCCCAACCCTATCAAGGGTGCCTTTTGGTCTACCATTGCTGGCTTTACTAGTTTTGGCATTCACTCAGGCGGGCCTCCAGTCAACTTTTATTTGGTTCCACAAAAACTACACCCTACGGTGTTTATGGGCACATGCACCATATTCTTTGGCATTACCAACTATGTAAAGCTGATCCCCTATTTTTGGTTGGGGCAACTCGACAGTCAAAATTTACTGACTTCCTTGGTATTGTTACCCTTAGCTCCTATTGGTGTGAGCTTGGGTTATTACTTACACAAGCGAGTCTCACCACAGAAGTTCTATCAAATCTTCAACTTTTTCTTGTTTATAACAGGTTGTAAACTGACCTATGACGGCCTTGCTCTATTGTAGCTATGGATAGTGTGAGGGTAGGGCTAAAGATGCCCACAGGCGCAGGCCTATGGCACTATAACCTGTGCTAGTGGTGGGGCAGTGCTCTGTCTTACTTCAAGTTTAGGGGCCAGTAGCACCTTTTGTTTGGGAGCATCTTGATCTTCTATCGCATTGAGCAATAAGCGTGCGGCTTGCTGACCCATTTGTTCTGCCGGCATAGCCACTGTGGTCAAAGCTGGACTCAACATTTCGGCAAACGGCATACCGTTGTAACCCACAACAGATACTTGCTTAGGCACATTAATATTGTTGGCTAACAAATGTTGTATCGCCCCCACGGCAATCAAATCATTGCCTGCGATGATGGCGGTCGCCTCACACTTGTTATTCACAAAATGTTGAGCTGCTCTATTACCTGCCTCAATCGTGAAGGCGGTGGCGTCAATAATGTCTACTTGAATATTTTGAGCGTGGCAATGCTGAATAAAGGCTTCCTTACGCTTAATCCCTTGCAATATATCTTGTGGACCAGCGATATGAGCAATGTGAGTGTGGCCAAGATCCACTAGGTGACCTATGGCGAGTTGGATGCCGTGGTTTTCATCATCCATGACTTGATGTATCAAGTGACCGTCCTTAATAGAGCGGTTCACCGTCACTAAGGGGATATTGTTATCGATACAGAAATTAACACTCGCATCCTGTAAGAAGGCACTGGCGATGATCACGCCGTCTACACGCCTAGAGACCAGTGTGCGCATTTCAGTAATGGCTTGATCTTGTTCATTGTTAGTAAACAAGGTGAAGGTTACAAAGTCATGTTTTGCCAGGTATTCCTGTATGCCTTTAATAATGGGAGGAAATACTGGGTTAAGAATATCGGGAATAATTACGCCAACAGTATAAGTACGCTGATTGCGTAAACTTGCTGCTGCTAAATCTATGGTGTAACCCAGCTTATCGGCAGCACGTTTAACTTTGCTTACCACGTCACTACTGATCATGTTGCTGGTTTTAGGATTCAGTGCTCTAGATACCGTTGAGGTACTAATTCCCAAGTGCTGAGCCACATCTTTAATTCGAACTCTACTACTCAACGATTAACCCCCCCATTAGTAAATGATAAATTATGCACAATTATTGCACATTTGACACAACAAAAGGAGAGTAATAAAGACACGTTAGAGACTCTAAGGTCCCCAGTTCGGTAGCGATATGCACCGAACTAGGTTTTATTTAGGCTGGAAAATTTTAACGCCGATCAGTCTGTAGCGGTTCTCACTGTGGGCTGTTATTTTCGCCTATACTCTTTTGGGTCAATCATTAGCTCAGTGATAATAATTATTGTCTCACTCTACCTAGGTTTTTAAACTTTTCAACAGTCGCTGTCGGAAACTATCTGTGTCGGCCAGTTTAAGTTGTCGTTGCTGTTTGTCCTCATACACTTTAGACATGTTCTGAAACAGAATAACTACCAGCAGCAAGCCTCCCATATACATTTGTGCAATATAGGCTGGGGTGACGTTGAACACTAAACCGGTGTTGAGAAAGTTCACAGTCAAAACGCCGACAAAAGCGCCAACAACGCCACCTTTTCCACCCAGAACACTCACGCCACCAATAAAAGCGGCTACTGTAGCTGCCAAAAGCAAGTATTGCAAGCCTAGAGGTTGGGCTGTGCCTGAGCGCAAGCCGATGATAGCACCACCAATACCGGCACACAGGCCTGAGATGGCGAATACAATCATCATTGGGCGTTTCAAGCTGACTCCAGAGGCCACAGCCTCCTTACGTGCCCCACCGATGGCATAAATTTCACGACCGTATTTGGTGTAACGCATAAATAAGGCCACAAGCACAAATAGCCCAAGCACTAAAAATGATGCAGGTGAGAAGATATAGAACATCTTCTCTTGAATAAAGTCAGTAATATCAAAGTCAGTTAACATCACTGTCTTTTCATCGGCGGCAAATAAAGTGATACCACGCAGTAGCATCAGGGTGCCCACAGTTAACACGATGGCACGTACCTTAAGGTAGGCGATGAAGAAACCTTGGATCAAACCAATGCTGGTGGCCACAGCCAAGGCAATTAAGATGGCGTAGGGTGCACCGATTGAATCAGTTAACCGCACCACAATGACGGCCGACAAGGCAGCGTTGGAGCCGATAGACAAATCTATTTCGCCGGCAATAATGCATAAGGTTAAGGCCAGACCTACCAAGCCCAGCACAGCGAAGCGCTCCATAATGGCAAAACCCGTGTTAATGTTAAAAAACAATGGTTCACTGAAAGAGAAAAAAGCAAACACCAAGGCAGACAAAAGAATGGCAAAAGTCAAATCAGGGTCGTTACTTGTGATTTTTTTAAGGTTGAAAGATGTCATGTTGTTAGCCCTCAGAGCGGTTGTCTCTACGTATGTAAGCAAATACTAAAATACTGAATACAATCATAAGTCCTACGGATAATACCCGAGGTCCGCTGTTGTAGCCTTGCAGCACCATCATGTTATCCACAGCCGAGATAAAGACCGCACCTAAGCTGGTTCTTAACGTAGAACCGTAGCCGCCCATAATTGAGTTACCAGCAACCATGACGGTGGCAATAACTAAGATAGTAAAGTCACCGCTAGAACCAAATTCAGAGGAAAAGTAGTTCGCTTGGGCGCTGGACATCTGGGCAGAAAAAGCAACCGCAACAATGGCACAGCAAACTGAAGCGATCATGCAGACCTTGATGGCCATGCTTCTGTTTTCGTGGCCAGTAGCTTTGCCTGCGGCCCGGTTGGCACCGATTAAATACACTTGACGTCCAAAGCTTGTTTTGCGTAACACTAACTCGGCTATTATAGCGATGACAATAAAGGTGATGGTGATATTAGGTATGCCCATCACAGAGCCAGTACCTAACCACTCAGCGTCATTGGGACGTCGAAAAGAAATCACCAAGTTATCGCTCCACCAACTAGCAATGCCATACAAAATACCTGCAGCACCTAAGGTCACCACTATTGGGTTGCCCCCTCTACCGATCAGTAAGCCTTGTAAGCCACCTGAAATCATTGCAACCGCTACAGCGCCAGCCAGTGAAATCACAAACCCAAAATCGTGCGACATACTCGTGGCGAAAGTGATAATACACAGAGCCGCTGTTTCCTTCATGGATAGCAAAAAGAAATTACCTGATAAAGTAACAAAGGTAAGTCCAATGCCCATGATGCCCACCAAGGCAGCATCACGCACGATGGTTTTAATATTAAATAGGGTCAAATAATTGTGCGTAGTAATGGCAAAGCCGATAAACACCAAAGCAATAATAGCTAAAAATATATTAAGACCATTTTGCTTGACGATGGCTATGGCTGTGCTTTGTCCGGCGCTGGCCGAACGTTTGCTCTCTGCAGCAGCGCTCATGATGCATCTCCTGCTAGTTGTAAGAAGGTTTCCGGGTTGGTGATTTCTTTTAGAATGTTTTCGGTGTTCACCTTGCTACCCTCTAATTCACTGGTTAATGCACCCTTGTAGAAGGTGAGTACGCGGCTGGGTAGTTCAGATATTTCAAGCAGGTCAGTAGAGGCGACGATGATGGACACCCCCGATTCTGCAAGTTCTACAAGCTTCTGATAAATTTCTGCCCGAGCACCGACATCCACGCCACGGGTGGGTTCGTCTACGAGTATTAGTCCAGGGTTGATCGACAGCCATTTACCCAATGCCACTTTCTGTTGGTTACCACCGCTTAGAACTGACGCCTCGTGGGGCAGGCGGCTGGGGTCTATAGTAAAGGACTCAGCGATGTCTGCACTGAGGGTGTTGCTTTTGGAGGTGTTAAGGATGCCTTTATCAGAGATGCGTTTTAGATTGGGAGCCGTTAAGTTTTCGGAAATTGGACGTCCTAAAAATAGACCATCGTGTTTGCGGTCTGGCGAACAATAGGCAATGCCATAGGTAATGGCGACTTTAGATGACTTGGGCAAAAAAGACTTGGCACTAGACATATCAGTGATTAAACCACCACGAACTGGGTGGGAACCCGCAATGGCAGCCAATATTTCACCAGCACCACTGCCGAGCTGTCCCGCAAGGCCTAAAATTTCGCCTTTTTTCACATTGAAGGAAATAGGGCTTAATAAACCGTCGGGCCATAGGTCAGAAACTGTATAGGCTGTTGTGCCTTGGCGTTTCAGATTCTTGGGTGGGAACATGTCGCTTAATTCGCGGCCCAACATTAATGTCACCAAATGGGGTACGTCTAATTCAGAAGCCAGTTTGGTTGCCTGGCTGGCACCGTCGCGTAACACCGTTACACGGTCGGCAATTTTGAAAATCTCGTCCAATCGATGGGACACGTAAATGATTGACTTGCCATTCTCCTTGAGGCGATTAACCATGTTGAGTATGCGTTCACTGTCAGTTTCGCTCAATGCCGCTGTAGGTTCATCGAGAATGAGTAATTGGGGGTTATGAGCGACTAAGCGGGCGACTTCAACAAGATGGCTTTCGCCTACTGAAAGTCTATGAACGGGCGCTTTTGGGTCGATGTCATTAAGTCCAACTTGATCTAAAAAGGGTCTAGCCAATTTGCTTAGGGTACTTAAGGAGGCTATAGTCGGACCATGATTGCCGCCTAAGAAAATATTTTCTGCTACTGATAGGGTAGGGATTAGGCTTAATTCTTGTTGAGCAATAGCAATGCCTAGTGCTTGTGCTTTATTGGGAGAGCCAAGTTCAACCGCCCGTCCATCAACGAATACTTCGCCAGTGAAACCGCTATCAAAGCCGCTCATGATTTTCATTAGGGTGGACTTTCCTGCGCCATTCTCTCCTACTAATCCCAATACTTCGCCTCGGTTGATTTGGATATCAACGCCTTTGAGCGCTTTAATGGAACCAAAATGCCGTTGTATCCCCTTGAGCTCAAGCCATGGAGCATTAATCATATCAATAGGTCCTTGTTGGATTAGTCTGGTCTAAAATGATTTATATAGCGGGATCCAGGTCTGCCTGATCACAGAAAATAAACCATCTGAGGACTTTTCAAACGTTACTTTGTTTAAAAAAAATATTAAAAAAGCGCCCAGCTGGGCGCTTTGATTCAAACACTAACAGGGATTAACCCGTCTGCTTAATTCCAAGCACCAGAGCAAAGCTCTTCGATAGCGTATACTTTACCGTCATAACCTTTCAATGCCACTGTGTCCATGTTGGACTGGGTAATTGGTGGGTTAGGTGTAAAGTTGATGTAGTTTTCAAGCTTACCAGTAGCAAGGTACTCTTCAACTAGCTTGATAGCCAACTGACCTTCATGCAATGGAGACTGCAAAGTCGTACCGTATTGCTTACCTTCTTCTAATAACTGCTTGTCACCGTTACATACGGTACCCACTGCAATCACGTCTTCGCCCATTTTGTAGCCAGCTTCTTCTAAAGCTTTAAGACCACCCGTTAAAATGGCATCATCCATGCCGTATACGAAGTCAATGCCTTGATCTTTCAATTTTGCAACCAACTTGGCAGCACCTTTGTAACCATTTGCTTGGCCGAAACCTTCGTCAACTTCACCGATTAGGTTCAGGTCTGAGCCTTCGATGGCTGCGTTAAAGGCATCCATAGAAAGACCGTAACCACCGTAAGATTGTGGGTAGGTTAATGCAACTACGTTAAATCCTGTACCGCCAGCTGCTTTCTTTTCTTTAGCGGCTTGCACCATCATGACACCCGCGTTACGAGCACGCAAACGGTCATCTGGGCCTGCATAACCAAAGATGTACTTTTTGTCTTGGTCATTCGGTAACTGGTTGATTTTTAGAACCGGTACACCCGTCTTATACATAGCACGCAAAGAGCCTAAGCCTGCAACTGCATCAGAAGGCCACCAAATGAAAACATCAGGTAACTGGCCAGTAGACAACACTTGCTGTACTTGCTGGTCTTGTTCTGCCTGATTAAACTGGTTTTCATACACCTTGATATCGAAGCCTTTTAATTCGGCAGTGGCTTTAATGCCTTTGATGAATTTGCCGATATAGGCTTCACCAGCTGGACCGTTAAACGACACAATTGAGGCTGCTAGTGAACTCATGCTCAACGTGCCTGCTAACACAGCAGTACCGAGCGTCGCGACGAGGGTGGATTTTGTATTCATAATAGATACCTAAGTTTATTTATTTTTAAATGCAAACGATTGCATAACTCATAAAAACACATATTTTTTTTTCAGTCAATATAAATTATGATCAATTTGTAACTCTGTTGTGTTTTTTAAAAACTGGGCTCGATGCTAAATAATTTTTATGCCATTTAAATTTATTATTAAATCAATATTAACAATGGTTTATAGTTTTATATGTGTGATTCGCAATTGAGTTATGCCCTAAGTATAAGTTTTTAGATTGATTGCATAGTTGCAGATTAAAGTGTTACGTCACCTTTTATATTTTTTATGTAGTTAGGTTAGATGTTTATTTTTTCTTAATTTCTACCAACTTAAGATTAATTAATGCAATCGTTTGCTTTTAAGTCTACTTCAATTTAGCCTGATCTAAAGAAGGTAATGACCTCCGACCATCTAGCTCCACCAACCTTTCTGTGCTCAAGCTCTACTGCCAGCAACAGAGTCAAAGAAATCAAGGGCAATTGGGATTGGTATCAGTCAACAGGATTATTAAACGGCTGTCATATGTTTATGTACAGGAAGGTTGGCGGTCCGTCAATCCCCGCACAGTGCTTAATAAACCTAAGTTAGTCCAAGGTAAAATAAGCCAGCGATAATGAGCGTCAAACCAAAAAGCACATAGCCTGCAATACTGGGTGGATGAATTTTTGATGCTAAAGGATACCCACAATATTTGGATGTTTTGATGAGATCATCATTGGACAGCGCTGCCAAACTATAGATAGCCTGATCGCGAAAGCTTGAAACTGGAGGCCAAGGTAATTTCTCGAGTGCTATAACTTCTTTCCCCGTATTAGGTTGAGCGACTAATTACAGGCGAAATTTTTGTGCGTTTCTTGGTCATGAGTTAGTGTGGGAATGAACATTTAACAACACATAAGAGCATCTGACATTTATAACCAGACTGCGTAACTTGCATGACGGGTTCGCTAACCGGAGCTGTAATGAATTCGTTGATCTTTAGGGTCAAGTGATCTGGCATCTGTGCCTAAGAAGACCTACCTACCCTAACGCTAATCGACAACTTATCGAGCCGATCTTGCGCTCTTTTTAGACCAGCTGCCACGCTATATGTACGGACTAAAATTGAATGAATTTCCTCACCAAGTATTTTAATAATATCAAAATATTCTGGGATTGGGGGCCTGACGCCACTTTGCACCTGACCTTTACGCTCTAATTCATCAACGAGTTCCACCACTGGGCTCACCATTTTTACCTCGGGGTCGGCACTGGTTGAATAACGAGTGCTCGAATAGTTACCATTTAAAGCATACCATTTGATCAGCTCTGGCCTAGTTAAGTATTTCATGACACGCCAAGCAGCATCTTTGCTTGCCTTGCTCATATTGTTGGGGATAGCTAAGGAAAAGCCCCCAATGGGCGACACAGAAGCCACCCCAACTGCGCTAGGTGGAGCGCAATAGCCGACCTGCCGAGCAACAGTTGTGTAATCACTTAACTCCACCATGGATGCTCGGATGGACCAACCATATGTCATCGCAGCCTCGCCTTTAGCAAAAGTACGGATCCGCTTATCCCAATCGCAAGTTAGGCTGCATGGGTGAGCATAATCGAGTAACTCTAAAAGATATTCCATCGTCTTTTCGCCCACCTCGGTATCGACTCTTGGGCGTCCTTGATTAAATAACCTATTCGACTCTGTGCTTTGTAACATGATGCTTTGGCCCATAGACGCCATAGTCTGCATGAAAGTATGGGCTATGGGAGTACCCATCCCATAGTTCATGACAATACCACTTAAGCCTGGCTGTACCTGATGTAATTTCTGTGCGGCTTGCAAAACATCGTCAACTTGCTGCGGTGGGCAACCAATATCAAACTCTTCAAACAGATCGGTACGGTATAAAAATACCTCGCTAGTGGATTGAATAGGAATACCATATTGGTCGCCCTGGTAAGCTGATCCCTGCCAGGCAGCATTATGAAAATCTGTAAAATTGAATTTCTCTTCATCGATTCTATCATTCAGAGGCGCTATCATTTTTTTAGCAACAAATTCACCTAAACAAGGCAAATCAAAGGCAATGAGATCGTACTCAGACTCCTCTAATAAAGCGTTACGAATGGACTCTTGTCGGAGATCATCCAGATTCATCACCACCATCTCTACAGTGCCACCGCAAAATTCATTAATTTGACGAGGATTATCTGCCAGAAAATTAAAAGTGGGATCAGTGGGGCCTAATATGCGTAGCTTTTTATCAAAACCGACCCCAAAACTTAAGGCCGAAGGAAAAGATAGGGTGCTGGACGCCATATAAGAAGCACCAAAATAGAAGTCATCCAACGACTTGCCACCCTCATTAAAACCAAAAGTAACGCCGATGTGAGATTTAAGTTGAAATGCATATTCTTCGAATCTGCCGATCAGCTGTTTGGTAGGATGTAAGGAAAAAGACTTTCCCGTTTTGGAACGTTGACGTTTTAGTATGTAACCGTCATCGATTAATTCATTAATTCGGCGTATCGCTGTGCCATAGGGTACATTGGCTGCCATCGTCAGGGCTGTTTGGGTAAGGATTTTACCTTCAAGATGACGGCGCATGGCATACAAAATAATGTTCCAACGAGAATCCACACCAGACAAGGTATTTTTTCCCTGCGCCATAAACTGTATTTTTTCTACAAATTCGAGAATAGACAGTAATTCAGTTTGGGTCATGGCTCTACCAATTGAATTGATAATATCACTAAGATTTTACCTAGGTGTGTTGTGGAAGTCATCCTTTAATGAGAGTGGGCCCGCGGCGGATTTACCAGCCACTGAAATGAATAGGTGGAGCCGCACTAACAGCTTCCGCCATAAGCTTGGGCGCCCCAATAGCCTCTGTTCTTGCGCACTCATGGCTAGGAATAGGGCTAGCAATAGACTGGCGCAATGGCCTTGCGTTCTTTAACTGATCGATGACAAGCAAGAGCTATAGCTAGGGCATTGCGACCGTCAAATTGATTACACTCTATAGACGTTTTGTTTTGTACCGCTTCAATAAATTCATCAATGATAATGCGATAGGACTGTTCATAGCGCTCTAGGAAAAAGTATTCGAGTGGTGACGCCATCTTAGTTTGGTCGCTAGAATAGCTGAGTAACGAGTGTTGATGTTGGTTTTGTGTTTGCAGCATGCCCTTGGAACCAAAGGCTTCTATGCGCTGATCAAACCCGTACACGCTCCGCCGGCTATTGTTTACATGGCAAATGGCGCCACTAGGCATCAGCATCATGGTCATACTGGTGTCGATATCACCCAGTTCACCAATTTTAGGGTCAACCAGACAGGACCCGGTGGCCATAACCTCAAGAGGTAACTCTTGGCTGATCCAACACATCAAATCAATGTCATGCACGGTACTGTCAATAAAATAACCCCCAGAACTTTGTAGGTAGTTGACTGGCGGTGGACATGGGTCTCGACTGGTCAGTAGCAACATATGCAAATCCCCGACGTCGCCTGCTAATACGGCTTGTCGAAGTTGACTAATTTGAGGGTCGAAGCGGCGATTAAAACCCAACATAAAAGGTATCGGATACTGGGCTAAGGTCTGTAAGCACTGGTCAACCCTGTGTATCTCTAGATCAATGGGCTTTTCACAAAAAACCGCTTTTCCTGCTTTTGCCGCCATAGTCACAATGTCTAAGTGAGTCGGTGTGGGGCTAGCAATAATAATGGCATCGATGGCCTCGTTATTAATAGCCACACTAACCTCTGTGCACGCATTGGCTTGGTATTTATGGGCTAATTTGGATGCTGATTCGAGTGTTCTACTGACCACATAAACGAGCTTGCAATGTTCATTTTTCGCCACATTATGGCAATATATTTGCCCCATACGACCAGCACCGATCACCGCAATATTAATCATGCCTTGGCATCCTCAATAATCATTGCCGCACCTTTTTCTCCAATCATTACTGCGGTGGCATGAGTATTAGCTGATACCACGTTGGGCATAATAGACGCATCAATGACCCGTAAACCCATTAATCCGCGCACTCTTAAACGGTAATCTACAACAGCATCTTCTTGCTCTATTGTGCCCATGCGACAGGTCCCTGCGCCATGCAGTAAAGACAAACCATTTTGCCGACAGTGAGCTTCCAGTTCGGCATCGGTTTTTGGGCCGGGTCCCGGGGCAATTTCGCTTTTCACAAACTCATCCATGGGGGCTGTTTGAGCGATTTTTCGGGCCTGTTTGAGGCCTGCGACAGCCGCATCAATATCATCTTGATGTTTAAGAAAGTTAAATTTAATAACGGGTGCGTCTTGTTGACTAGAAGTCTTGATGTGACAGGAGCCTCTAGATTTTGGCCGTATATGTTCCGCTAAAATTGTAAATCCGGAAAACGGCTTGGGCTTCAAATCTTCATCCGTATTCCAAGCCATTAAAGTAATCATCATATCTGGGGATTTAATATGAGGCGCTGTGGTAATAAAAGTATTAGAGTAATTGCCATTGTCGGCAAAAGGACCGGTTTTAAACATCAGGTACCGTAACAACTGTAAGCCGCCTAAAATCGGATTATTGTATAAATCGTTAACGGTAATTCTTTTGCTGCAGTGATATTCTGCACTGATACCGAAGTGGTCCTGAAGGTTTTCCCCCACTCCTGGCAGTTCGTGCTGAACTTCAACACCGGCTTTCTCAAGCACCTCTCGTTTGCCTATACCGGATAATTCTAGAATCTGTGGTGAGTTGAAAACACCACCACAAACAATGACTTCTTGAGTCACAAAACTCTCATGTTTTCCAGACTTGTTGCCCCAACGAACCCCTGTAGCTACGCCGTTGTGTAGAATAATATTCTCGACCATGGCACCAAGCTGCACTGTAATGTTTTGCATGGCAGACCCAGTTAAAAATCCTGATGCAGTACTCCAGCGCCTTTGCTTTTTAGTATTGATTTGTACATAACCTGTGCCAACCTGATCTGCACCATTAAAATCATGGTTGCGAGGAGAACCGAGCGCTGCAGAAGCACTGTGGAAGGCTTCACCCAAAGCATGATTAGAGGGCAAATCGGAAACTTCTAAAGGACCACCCACACCATGAAATTCGCTTGCACCACGTTGTTGATTTTCTGATTTTTTAAAATAGGGCAGCACTTCCTCCCAGCCCCACCCAACACAGCCCTGGGCTTCCCAAGCATCAAAATCTTGTGCTTGGCCGCGCATATAAATCATGCCGTTAATGGAACCAGACCCACCCAGCACTTTGCCCCTTGGCTGAAATAAAGGCCGGTTATTCAATTCTGGTTCTGGTTCACTGGTATAGCACCAATTAACCTTCGGATTGTTGTACAACTTTGAGTAGCCTAAGGGAATTTTTATCCAAGGGCTGTTATCTTTTCCTCCCGCCTCCAGCAATAATACTTTGTATCCAGCTTCGCCCAAGCGGCCAGCGACTACGCAGCCTGACGAACCTGCACCAATAATAATATAGTCGTATTTACTTTCCATTGTATTTAATATACTCCTTGATGCTAACCCATTGTCCAGTGTCTGCAGAGGACTGCATCGCATCGATGATGCGTTGGACTTGGTAGCCTTCTTGAAAATCTGTAAAAAGTGGTTCGTTGTTTAACATTGCATTAATAAGTTCGGCCACTTCGATCACTTTTAAATCGTTAAACCCAATGTGGTGGCCTGGCGCTGGGCAAAATTGATCGTAGGGGGGGTGCTGAGCGCCTGTTTCTATTTTGGTAAACCCAGTTTCAGAACTATTTTGAATAGGCTTATAAACGTGAATTTCATTCATTCTTTCTTGGTTAAAATGAATGGCCCCAAGGGTGCCCGTAATTTCAAAGGACAGGTGCATATTGCGTCCTGTCTGCAGCCAGCAAACATCAATACTGCCAATACAGCCGCTAACAAACTCCACCAACACATGTGACACATCATCAACTTGAACCGTTAGCATTTCATAACTTCCAAGTGTGCGCGGCCTGTCTTTGACCACGGTTTTTTGGTGGGCATTCACTTTGCTTATAGGGCCCAAAAAATAGCGAGCCAATGATGTTATATGGCTGCCTATATCAGCTAATGCCCCTCCCCCTTGGGGGTGGGTTCTAAATGAATGGGGTTGGCGCGGGTTACCCATGTAGTTTTCGGCATGAGTTCCACGAAAGCTGACAATGTCGCCTAGGTCACCTCTTTCTATCATGCTTTTAGCCATTTTAAAGAGGGGGTTGCGTAAAAAATTAAAGCCTACCTGAGTCACGATGCCGGCGTTTTTAGCTGCATCCACCATACGCATTGCCGACTCTAAAGTGGTCGACAGAGGTTTTTCACAATAAATGGTTTTGCCATGGCTTGCAGCAAGGACAGACATGGCCTCATGCAGTTCATTGGGAGCTGTTATCGCAATAATATCAATGTTTGGGTCTGCTACCATGTCCTGCCAGCAGTCTGTACTTGACATAAAACCGAGCGCGTTAGCGTTATCCTGCGCCAGGGTTTTGTTGATGTCTGCCAAACAAGTAAGCTCTATATTAACCGGCAGATTAAATAAACTACTAACGTTGCGAAAAGCATTAGCGTGACAACGGCCCATAAATCCAGACCCAATTAAGCCAACGCGAATGGTCGGTTTATTTTTTGATTCCATGTTAATTTCCCTCAGATCCTTTCAGTTTTTGGGCTGCATATAGAGAGCCAAGTCTGATTATTGTTATAAGTTATGGAACCACTCAAAGTATGATTTTTCTCAACTCTGTTTGGAGCCAAAGCCATAAACACAGTTGCCAATTGTTGGTTAATTATTAGTTCGGTTTAACCCGCTGTGAAAGGCTTCTCTCAACCAGAGAAGCCTTTTTAAAAGGGCTTTAGCTGCCTAAACCAATAGGCAATTGTTGTTCTACAAATGAATACTTTATTTGATCAATGAGCCAACAGGTCGTTAATCGATTGCGTTAAACTCTAACGACCAGCTTATTGTCAAACTACCAGCTTGGACGTTCAAATTGGTTAACGTTGTTGGCTTGGATTTTTGGAGTTTCAATTTGGGCTAAAACGGGTACATCAATACCGTGGGCAATTTTTACTGCAGTTTGAATTGCTAATATTGCATCATCTTCTGCTGATTGCTTGTTGGATCCTGTTTCCCAGCCCGTTTTGATAGCGTCCCAACCTTCACCAAATAAGTTACAGGTTACAACCTTTACGTCACCAGGCTTTTTACCCTTAGCTTGTAATGCGCTAATGACACCTAAACCCATGCCATCATCAAACGCATAAACACCATCAATGTCGTTACCAAACTTGGTTAGGAAGGTTTCCATAACCGTCTGTGCTTTTTCACGATTCCAATCGGCTGATTGGCTAGCAAGGATATTGACGTTGGGGTAGGCATCTTCTATTTTGTCGAGGAAACAGTTCTTTCGAAGAATCGAAACGCTGTAACCCGGCGTACCTTCAACGACAACAATATTACCTTTTCCGTTGAGTGAATCGCCCAGCATTTCTGCTGCTTGTTCTGCCTGAGCACAATCGTCTGGACCTGTGTGGGCTTTAATATACCGACGACCAGCCTCTCCAATGGGTGAGTTTGACGTAATGACAGGGATGCCTGCGCGTGCTGCTTGACGCACAGCAGGTATCAGAGCATTCTGGGAAGTTGGCCACAATACAATGACGTCCAAATTTTGAGAAACCATATCTTCAATTTGGTTGAACTGCACAGCCGGGTCACCTTGAGGGTCCATCACTGTCGCATCGATGCCAAGTTCTTTTGCATAACTTACTGCTGTTTCTGCATATTTGGCTTGGTAAGCGTTGGATCCTGGGTATAACACGGTAATACCAATCCGCGTTTCGGAAAGTGGTTTTGTCAGCTTACCACCCAACCAATCAGGTGCATTGGCAGCTTGAACCGCGCTCGTTAGCAGGCCAGCACACAATAATCCAGCAATAGAAATTGCCGATGTTGTTTTTATTCTATTCATCATTTTAACACTCCGTTAAATTATTAATTGTTCAGCCCAAGCCACATTTGCTGGGGTCCTTTATTATCACCATAACTGGCAAGCAGCTCGCAATGCTAAATATGTCCAAATTGGATATTTTGTTAATATGTTAAAAATTTGAATTTAATGGGAAGTATGAGGAAGCTTGGTTTGTCTATTCACCATAGCCAGCCTGAAAAATATCCATTTTGGACAAATACCTGCTACTAATTAACTATTGAATCGACCTATGATGGATTCAGTAAAACAAAAACTAATGTAGATTCTTTATTATGGCCCTTCTCAAAAAAGCCAGTGAGACAGCTCAAAAACACGGTTTACTTGGTGGCTTCGCCATCTTTTTAGCAGTGGTGTCTTTTTCTTCACCCGAATTTCTTACCCCGGGGAATATTTTAGATGTAATTCGCCAAGTGTCGATCACCGGAATGATCGCTATTGGGGTGACGTTTGTTGTTATTACGGGGCGCTTAGATTTGTCAGTTGGATCGATGCTTACCTTGCTAACAGTTCTAGTCGTGGACCAACATAATCAAGTGGGGCCAGCCATAGCCATCGCGTACACTTTGTTTGCCAGTCTTTTAATCGGCATAGTAAATGGTTATTTGATCGGGTTTATGCGCTTAAACTCGCTCATTGTCACCCTAGCGATGTTGTCATTACTGCAGGGCGCCACACTATTTTATTCGGGTGGTTCAAACGTTAACGTCACTAACCCTCAAGAAACTTGGTTCCGGTTTTTTGGACGAAGTGAGTTTATAGATATTCCAGTACCTGTTTGGATATTCTTCTTTGCCGCACTGGTGGGCAGTTTTGTACTTTTAAAAACTAACTTTGGACGTTGGGTTTTTTCCATTGGAGGAAACGAAACCGCCAGTTTGTTTTCGGGTGTGCAAACCAGGTGGGTGGTCTTAATGGCTTATGTTATCTCTGGTTTTGGAACTGGGTTAGCGGCCATTATCATGGGTAGCCGAGTCATGGGAGCGCAAAGTACCATTGGTCAAGGATATGAGCTGACGGTTTTGTCTGGAATAATTCTCGGTGGCACATCTATGCTGGGTGGCTCGGGCACCATTTGGCGAACAGTCATTGGCGTTACAATGCTGGGTTTCGTGCAAAACGGTTTGTTGTTATTAGGCTTTGCTTATTATGTCCAGTGGTTGGTGACCTGGGCGGTTATTATTCTTGCAGTGTGGATTGATTTAGCTGCGAAGAGAGGGAGGGTTTTCGTATGAGCAACTCAGTGGGTGTGAAGAAAGACCGCGCTGCCAAAATGATGACATCAATGCAAAGCTCGAGCTTAAGCATATTGAGAATCATCCGAGAGCAGCACATCTGGGTGTTCTTGTTTATTTGCATGCTGGTGTTTTCTCTTGCTTCACCATATTTTTTCACCCTCAATAATATTGGTAATGTGCTTACGCAGGGCTCTTTTATTGGCTTACTTGCCGTGGGAATGACCTTGGTTATGCTCAATGGCGAGATCGACCTTTCGGTGGGTGCAACGTTAGCCTTATCTTCGGCGCTTGCTATAGGCCTGCAGGACAGTATTGGTATTTGGCCCGCTATTTTGGTGGCTTTATTGTCGGGTGCTTTGTTTGGCTTCATTAACGGCGCCTTAGTCGCATTATCTGGAATTCATTCTTTTATAGTTACACTGGGGTCGCTGATGGGCATTCGCGGTATTGTGTTCATTTTTACGGGTGAAGAAGCCTTAATGACCAGTGATTATTCATACACAGAGTACCCGGAAATTTATCTTGGCCCCGTGTCGCTTACTGCCATGATATTTTTTGGCTTAGCCCTGTTTTTCCAGTGGATTCTTTCTAAGACCAAGCATGGATTAGAAACCTATGCCGTTGGTGATAACGAAAAGTCTGCTCATGAGGCGGGCATAAGAGTTCGACGTCATAAGGTCATTAATTTCACCCTTTGTGGTCTATTAGCTGGGGTTGCTGGCGTTTTGTTGTCTATGCGTTTAGGAACTGCAGAACCCAATGCCGCTAGAATTTGGGAACTGTGGACTATTATTGCTGTGGTTTTGGGCGGTACACGCTTAACCGGAGGGTATGGCAGTATGTGGAAAACAGTGGGGGGTGTTATTACTCTAGCGGCGCTTCTGAACGGGTTGCGGTTGCTAAACACCCCTAATTACATCGAGTTGATCGTCATGGGAACAGTGCTTGTGCTCGCATTAATTCTTGATAAAACGTTAACTTCTAGCCAATCTAGGTAGGGTGAAAAAATGAATGACATTATTCTAACTGCTGATTCTATTTTGAAAAAATTTCCGGGTGTGATCGCACTTAACAGAGTTAGTTTTGATATCAGGGCGGGCGAGGTGCATGCGCTAATGGGTGAAAATGGCGCAGGTAAATCAACGCTTATGAAAGTGCTATCAGGCATTTATAACCCTGATGAAGGCGCCATTCACCATCGTGGCAAAAAAGTCATTATAAAGACACCCAAAGAAGCCCGAGAATTAGGCATCCTGCTGGTGCACCAAGAACTTTCATTATCACCCGAATTGTCAGCTGCAGAAAATATTTACCTAGGCGACTGGCCAACCAATCGCTTTGGAATAGTTAACAAACGAAAAATGAACGCAGCAGCGAAAATTGCCTTAGATGAGTTAGGTTGTAATTTTGGACCCGAAGTTCTTGTGCGTAATTTGTCAATTGCGAAGCAGCAAATGGTAGAAATTGCGCGCACGTTGGTCTTTAACGCCAATGTTGTTATCTTTGATGAACCCACTGGAACACTTACAACTACTGAAAAAGATCAGCTTTTTGAAGTCGTGCGATCCTTACGTAAAAAGGGTGTGGCGATTGTTTACATTAGCCATAAAATGGATGAAATTTTTGAGATCGCAGATCGAATTACGGTTCTCAGAGACGGAGAAGTGCAGTGTACGGTGAACACCAGTGAATCAACCATTGGAGAAATCACCAATAGAATGATTGGTCGAGATCTAGACCAGTATTTTCACCGAGCAAAAGCAGAATTTGGCGCCGAGTTATTGAGTGTTAATCAATTAACTATCCGGGGTTTGTTTAAAGATGTTAGCTTTTCAGTCCGAGCAGGAGAAGTGGTTGGTTTATATGGCTTGATAGGCGCGGGTCGGTCTGAAGTTGCTGAAACACTCTTTGGTGTGCGCCAAAAAGATAGTGGCGAAATTATTTTTGATCAGCAAAAGGTGAGTTTTTCATCCCCAAAACAGGCCATTGAAAAAGGGTTGGCACTGGTGCCTGAAGATCGGAAATCGCAAGGCCTAATATTGGGTATGGGCGGCAGACACAATATGACTCTGCCACACCTTAGTTTATATTCAAACGTGGGAGTTCCTAGGGTAGACAAGGAACTGCAAGTATTTGAAGACTATAAAACCAAACTTGAAATTAAAACGACGGGGCCAGAGCAATTGCTTTCTGACCTGTCTGGTGGCAATCAACAGAAATTAGTTCTCGCCAAATGGCTATGTGCCCATCCAAAATTAATTATTCTTGATGAGCCCACGAGGGGCGTTGATGTGGGCTCCAAATCTGCTATTCATCAATACATTGCAACACTTGCTGAACAAGGCTTAGCCGTGATTGTCATTTCTTCAGAGATGCCAGAAGTGATTGGTGTGAGTCACCGCATATTGACCATGGCAGAAGGGCGGCTGGTTGGAGAGTATACGGGTAAAGAAATGACAGAAGAAAATTTAATTGCAGCAGTGTCAGGGTTGACTGCAGCCTGATAAATTTTTTTTCAGATCGTGATCTCATTCATGTCTAAATATTTTTAGAAAATTTTATACATTTACGTGCCCCCCTATATAGGTTCCCTTTTACTAGAAGGGGGGGGCTCCCCCGATTCTATTTTGCGAATTGGGTATCTTGGTTTTCAGTGTATTGGACCCTTGTTTTAAGGGAGAATGGGGTCTGATTTCGTCTGCGCAGTAGTCTGTGTTTGCATCTTAAGGGCGCTAACGCGCCCCTCGTCGCTTCGATTCACACCCCGCCATGCGGAGCGTTACGCATCTCGGGCGCGCCATTTTATTTTCTAAGGCGCTGTTTTATAAAGATTTTTTCGTTATTACAAATAACGGAACCGTCAAATAGACCGTCATTTGTATTTATTTTTTGTGCTAATGCTCTATTTGATTACCATGCGGAATTAGATCGTTCAGCACGCCTCTACGACTGCGTTTACGTAGTTTATCCAATACAGCATTATCCTCCCCAGTATATCCCATAGTATTGCCAAATTAGTATGTGTTTGCCTGCGACCATCCTAGCCTCGCAGACTGGGCTCATGCAGAGAACCTTCCACTTCTTAGTGCTTAGTTTTTATAAATTTATTAGTATTCTTAGCGCTAGCTTATTGATTGGTCGGTGTACCCTGTGGTCAATAATGGCATAGTCATTTTGTCCATAAGTACACGGACTCTAAAGCTTATGCTTTGGGTACATGCCTATGAATGGCTATCTGGTGGTGTTGACTTGTCTGCTTGGTAAAGCACTTCCTACGTCCTTCGTCGTTGCGCTGGCGCTGCACTCCTCGCACTACTGAAGTGCTTTGCCTGTGCATCCCAAGTATTCAGCACTATTTGAAATAGGTGTGGGTATTATGCCATATTGTTAATATCTAATCAGCAATCGGACTATTAGCCTTCTATCGCACAACAACAGTGCAAATTATCCTTTATAATGCAAAATTGCACCATAAGCATTCAATAAAACCGATAATTTTTTCCTAAAAACATCCACATCATTGATTTGTTATAACTTGGCACAGAACCTGCAGTTTAGTTGATTCGTCGTTATCAACTAACCCAAAGGAAATATGTGAAGTCACTACGTTCGTCGGTAATGTTACTCCTCGACCAGCACACACCATCGATATTACTTATACCTGCCATCGAGTCTTGTGGTTACCTGTGTGAAAAGACACAGTGGACCCAGTTGCATGGCATCGCCCGTCACTCTCCAGGCATTTTACTTATTGCCCAGTTAGAAATACAACAGCCGCAACTGCGGGACATTATTAAACATACTGAATCGGCTAATCATGCCGTCGTAGTCATGCTTGAGCGGGCCCATGACAGCGTTATCCATAGCCTAGTTGATGCCGAGACATCACTGCTCCATGTTGGGCTATTGCCCTACGAGCGCATGTCGTTTTTGCTCAAGTTGGCCGTGGCTCGACATGAATTACGGTTACGCCGACAGCAGCAAGTAAAGGAGTTACAAGTGCAAATGCAAGACATGAAACTAGTGAGCCGTGCCAAAGGCAAGCTCATGCATCAACAAGGTATTACTGAAACTCGGGCTCATGCCACTATGCAAAAATTGGCGATGGCTCGTGGCCAGACTCTAGGAGAACTGGCGCAGGCGATATTGGCAAGTTAACGTTAACTATTGAGCTAAAGACTCAATAACAATATTTTTTAAAGCAAAGGCGCTTTAACACCCCGGAGGGTGTTGGGCGCTTTTTTTTTGTGATTAATAGCGGAGTAGTTTACATGGCAGCAGCGACACTGAATTTATTGTCTTGCCAAGGTAAGATGAAGGTTTTGCACTTAAGTTGGATGGCCTTTTTCCTA
>Ga0302120_10000083_pt1 | contig 34736 bp, 35 predicted proteins | sample AG5_Bottom_MG_FD_203118 | JGI IMG/M metagenome (GOLD analysis project Ga0302120, IMG submission 203118) | Marine microbial communities from Western Arctic Ocean, Canada - AG5_Bottom | ecosystem: Environmental > Aquatic > Marine > Oceanic | place: Canada: Western Arctic Ocean | collected 2017-10-01 | reverse complement strand
GAGTTGCATGTGTACGCCCGCGCTATCCATGGCACGCATGGCGGTAAATGCATCCATGATTTCTTTGTATTCAGCGGTGTTGATACGGAATGCTCCAGCCTTGGCGTCCTCGACTTTCTTGTCGAGTATCTTCATGGCCGACTTGACGCGATCGTTGTCGCTAAACCAGTTCGAACTTGCCAGGTGACGGATGGTTTGCCTGATGCCAACCAGTTCATCCTCGGAGAGTTTGATTTCCATGATCCCACTGGGATGCGGATTGATGCGATCGCGGTCACCGGTGGTCACCCTGTAGCGTGCCTCGTGCAGTCGGTTGGCTGCGGCTGACTCGTCAATGCTTATGAGGGTGATCGCAAGAAGGTCGAGGCTCTGGAGCATACGAAGCCGATCTGTATAATCGCTCCCCTTCTTTTTGCCCGTCATAATGTCGTGGGCAGTCTCGTAAGCCTCTTTTGCCCAAGGCATCAGTACTTTGCCATCGAGCAAACGCTTCTTGTCGCTCTCAATGCGGTCGGCCATTGAGGGGGGATCTCCGTCGTATGTTCCGTTGGGCTTTTTGGTGTACGTCGCGGTCTTCTTTATCTTGTTGATCGCGGTGCCGACCTGCTCAACATTTTTGATGTCATCCACCATCTCCGGGCTGACACCCCCATAGACATAGGCGTGTGCTATCGACCCCTCCCCAGTGGTTTGGCTGGCTTGCCTGAACCAGACTTGCAGTTCTTGATTGGCGGCGTCATAAAACACGCGTTTGATGGCGGCACTTTCATGGGAGTCGCCGTCCCCGGGGTAGACCTCATGGTCGTGGCCCAGCCCGGCGCCCGCTCTAACGATTTTTGGTGCTGTCGTTTGACGTTCGTTATTTCGACCAGCGCCCGCCTTGCGTTTATCCCTACGAGACTCCCTTTTTCGGGAGCCCATTCCGGCACGACGAGTTTCTCTAGCATCTCGTATCAATTGCTTGGCAGTGTCCAAACCGTGGCCATGCTCGCGGAAGTTGCCGACCTCACCCTCGAGCCGTTCCCATTCCTTATAGCCCTCGAAGATGTCGTCCATTGAGTCCTTGGCGGAACCGAATATGCCGTCCCCGTGGTCCGGGTATTCAGGATTTCCAGTCATCTCGTGGATCGTGGCGTCGTCCCAGCCCTGATCGCGCAGGTGTTGCAGATAACCGTCTCTATCGTTTTCAAGGAGATACTTTTCAATATCACCTTCACCGTGTTTAATCCATCGCGCGAGGCGGTCCCTGTCTTCGGTGAGTGTTTTGGACACCTCGCGTTGTTCCGCGAAGATTTCGTTTAATTCTTCATTCTCCTGCTCAAAGAACTCAACAAGGTCGTTGACCTCGTGCTCGATGGCCACGCGTTCTTCCCACTTGTCGCCCCATGCTTCGAGTTCGTCGCTGTAACCCTTGGGACCTGCGTCCGGGGGGTTGTCAATATCGAAATCAGGATTGGCATCCTCCCAATCTTGTTCGCGTCCAAGCGCGTCCGACAGGGAGGCGAGGTTTTCTTCGAGGGAGTTGGAGGCGAGTTCTCTACGTTTGTCGCTTTCCATCTCGCGCCTAGAGGAGCGGAGTCCGACCTTCTTCTCTAGTTCGGCAGCAAAAGAGCCATCGTCCGGCGGGAGGAGTTCCGCCGCCTTGGGCGCTACCAGTTCTCCCGGTACGAGGTCTCTAAGGCTTTCGACTTCCTCATCTTTGTCGGGAACATCTTCTCGATGCTCGCCCCATACGCTCGTGTTGGGTTTACGCTCAGGTTTACCCGATTGACCTTTAGGGATCTCCCCTTCTCGGAGTACCGTGTCATCGAGTAGGGCGCGGATTGAAGCGGCTTTGTCATCGGCGTCTGCCTCTTCCGGCGTCAAGTCTGCTTGCCGGGACCAAGCGTTGAGGAGAAAGAGGAGGCTCAGGTCTCCATCCGTACCAATCTCGTATTCCCGTTCCATTTCGTCCCAGGGAATGGGATCTCTCTTCATCACGGGCATGGGCGGAACAGTTGGCGACAAGCCGACCTGCCTGAGAGCGCGGGTGGGGGTTCCCTCGGGGACATTGGGACTGGCTCCGTTGATGGTGAGGGGGCCCAGTAGGGCGTCAATGGTTTCATCGTCGAAGCCCCTGTCCCTCATGAGCAGCGCCCCTTTGAACCACGACAAAGTACGTTGATCCAGTTTGGGCATGATGGGTTCGGGGTCAACGCCGGGGGCCAAGTCGGCGGGGTCTGTGATGAGATTTCCATCTTCGTCTCGATACAGGGGGTTGACGACTGCCGGATTTCCGATGATTCCGCCAATGCCGGATTCGGTGGATGGCGATGCGTCATGCCACTTTGCTTCTTCTTTCAGATACTTGGTCGCTGCCGCATCATCCCGGCCCCCTTCTTTAATCCTTGTAATGGCACGTCCGAAGCGAACGTGAAATTCGTCCTCGTCCATATCGAATTCTTTAAGGATCTCGGAGCGTTTCTTGGGTTCGCCCGATATGCCAAACGATGCATCGAAAATCTGATCGTCCAACTCGGAATTGTCCGGGTATTCCCCCTTGTCTTTGCCGGCCAGGTAGTACCTGTTGCGTAGTCCGCCCCTGTAGACGTCATTGACTGCCCGCTCACCACGTCCCCTATAGGGACGTATCCGATTAGGTGTGAAGATAGATGGAATCGGGTGTCCGTCTTCGACGAGGTCGTCACCGTTTCTCCCATCAAAGATCCCTTCCCCAGGCTTCGGCCACCCAGGAGGTGCGGCGGGGTTCTTCGGTCCCCAGGACGCAGGTCGGACACTTTCCGGCAGGTCGTCGCCGTACATCGGAGCGCGTCTACCGAGGCCGTCACCGCGCTTGCGGTGGTCATCTGGATAGTCAGTCGGCTTGACGCGCGTCTTGGGCATCCCGGGAAGGTTCGTATTAATTCCAGGGACAGCGGGTCGTTCGAATGGGGTGCCCTCTTGGACTATCCCGTCACCGTCACCGTCCCAGGCCTTTGGGTCAAATACTGATACGGCGCGCGCTGCGCGCCGCACTTTTCCCAGGCCACCACCGCCCCCACGGCCCGGCCCGATTCTTCGGCCGAGGCCTTTAGTGGCCGTTTCCACGGCGGTGATGAATTCAGGAGTTGCACCCGAGTGGATAAAGATTCCCTCGTTAACCACCTCTGCAACTGCGCCGTGGTAGTCGATGATGGGATCCAGAAGCGATTTCGTGGCGAATGCGCTTTCGAGCGGAATCTCGATAAGTAGGTCATCGGGCTCTAGTGACTTCTGGTCGTCGGTCAACTTCTGAACGATGCGCATGACTCGTGGCATCATGTCATTCTCGTTGCTGTACCTGCTGCTGGGGTTGACCTGCGGTTTTACCCGCATTATGGGTGGCTCGTTCGTGGGTGCATACACCATCTGTGGCATAACGCGCTCGGGACGTCCAAGCATGAATCCACATTCTGGGTTGTAGTGGTAATGAACTCGGAAGATGGCCGACCCGTTATCTGAACGTTCCACATGGAAAACGGCTATCCCATTCTCAGCGGTGATGAGTTTGATCGGCTGAGGCGAGCGTGACATCAACTCGAGTTCCAACTTCCGATTCATTTGATCGGACGAAGTATCTCGGGGAGTCTCAACGGGCATCATTGCGAGCAACCCGTCCTTCTCGTCGAAGTCGTCAAACCTGAAGTCGAGACCTCCAACGGCAGCAACATGCGTTTCTTCATGCTCCATGACCGCTTGCCCTGCGCCCTTGACCGAAATTGTTCCGGTCAGTTGGTTCGCGCCGTGGAGAACGGGGGAGCATTCATAAAGTTCCACTTCCCTTAGCAGGTTCGCCTGTCGTACCGGGTCCTGTGTTGCGTTGATCGTCTTGTAACCGATCGACCATTCCTGCTCTTCCCCGAAGAAAGCGACACTGGCGAATGCTTCTCGACCCTTTTCGGAGCCCAGATTGAATTGGACTCGGGCGTAGAGTCCTCCAACGCCGCCCTCTTTCATCTTCGCCGGCAGGCGGTTGTCGCTAGGACCGACTTCGTAGATTTCTAGAATCTTGCCGATGGGGTCGTTCCAGTTGTGGCCCCAAACAACGCGTGGCTTGCGGCGCTGAAGGCTGCCTGCAAATGCTCCTGGCTGAATGATGTCACCGACGGAGTCCTTGTTGCCTATACCAGCAACAAAGCATTCAACGATCCCTTGCGCCTCATCGACGCTGACCTGCCCATTGGTGGCTTTGGTCAGGATGTTATCCATAACGGTAGCGGGCATGAAAAACTCCTCTACGTCCTTACGCCATAATAGGTCACAAAGGTGGCGGGGAAGTGTAAAGGGATGAGGAAAATATCATAGTTTCAGTAAATGGAACCCCCGTTTACTGAAACTGTCTAGTGGCTAGGCAGATTCCAGGCTCGACGTGCTTCGTCGGTAGCAAACTGGGATCTAGTTTTGGCCAGAAGGTGAGTGAAGTGACCGATCAGGGCACTCCTGAGCGTCGTGGCGCGCCTCTCTGGGTCTTTGACCTTGAGAGATTGCAGGATTTGGTCGACAATTGTCTCTCGACTGGAGGTATTGATTGATTTGATGCGGTCCATTTGGGAATTGACATGGGAAGCGACGTCGTCAGGTGACAAACTTTTGTAGTTTTCTGACTTGGCTGAGTAAGTTTCTGTGGCGTCTTTGACGATGGCGTTGAGAACCGGGCGGATGTCTTCATCCACCTGCTTGTCCCATACGTCCTGTGACATGATCATGTCCACATCGAGGGTGCCATCGGTGAGGGCTTTCTTGGCCTTGGCGCCACTGGCTTTTTCAAGCACTACGCGCTGTTGCCGTTCGAACAGACGTTCGAGTCCTCGGTCGAGGATCTCAGTCCAACGTTCCAGTTCGGAGGTTTGTCCCATGGTCTTATAGGACATGGCCTCTGGCTCGCCCGACATCTGTCCCGGTGCCGCCTGACCCGGCTGTGCCGCGAGTGCGCCCTGCATGGTATTGGGGTCAAGCGGCTGTTCTGGGCCCGGCGGCATTCCCGGCATCGCCGGTGCGCCTGGGGCTCCCGGCTGTGGTGCGCCCGGCATACCCGGTGGGGGCATGCCGGGAGGTGCGCCGCCAGGTCCACCCATTTGAGCGTTGGGCGTTTCCATTTCCTTGTGAGTATTGCCGATTGGAGTCAGGTTCGGGTTCTGGAGAAGAGAATCGCCCAACTCCGAATGGACTATTTTTCGACCAGATGCTTCTCGGTACTCGTTGGCACTGATTAGGCCGGTCTGGAACTCCTCTTTCACATAGCGATTCCGTTCCTGCTCGTAAAGGGCGAGGCTGGGGACGGCACTGATATCGAAGTCGACATAATGCTTGTCGTCCAGAATGTCGAATGCGCGGGCCAGATGCTCCAAATGGGGCATCATCGTTTCGCTCCAGAAGACTCGAATTTCCTCGCCAGCGTTAGCGAAAGTTCGGCCTGCGGCGTTACCGATTACAGACTCTGGAACGCCAAACGCGGCCAGGATTTCCTCTTTGGTGATTTGGCGCATCTGGATGTAGGCAGCGTCTCGGGGACTGGCTGAAGTGTCGACATAATCAACCCCGTCATCTGCGGCGATTACCGTTGTCGCGCCAGCCGTTCCGAGATTAGCCCTGAACCGGCTGCGCAACTCCATCTTGTCGTCGTCGTCAATGTCACCCTTGACTACAAGGAGTCCACCCGGGCGACCATCGTTGAGGAGATAGTTCCGGTTGTACAACTTGGCGAGGTTCTCGATCTCGATCGCAACGCCAGCGGACTCCATGGGAGTTAGAGAGAGGTACGGGTCCAATGGATGTGGACGTCGAATCCAAACCACTTGATCCGGCTTCATGATGATCTTCGTCCCGTCCGGCATCATTACCTCGTAGCCGGATACGAATGTTTTGGGGTGCGGGATGGGGGCCGTGGATTGTGGCGGCAGCAGGTTGAGCCCGAGGATTCGTCCGTCGCGCCCCTGCACCTTTTCGATAAACGCACCCCTGGTTCCCATGAGAAGTTGGGAGGACAGGCGGTATCGAAAGATGAAGGAGTTCTCTCCGATGTTGGACTTGCTGTTCAGGATGTGGAGGAGCGAATCCTTGGATCGCTTGTTCTTGACGATCTCTCCATCCGGAGAATTGTTCTTTCGGAGGACGATGGGCAGGCGAGCCTGATTGCCGGCGATGGCATCAATGCATCTGGCGACCCAAGTGACCTTCTGTACGCCTTGGCGGTAAGCCTGTTCAATGTCCCATTGGTCGCGATATGCCTTGCCGGCCAAATTGGGGTTTTGGGCGACAGGTGCCCCAGGCCCAATGGTGTACGCCTTGGTTCCGGTATTTCCGAGAATTTTGTTTTGGGAAGAATTCCAAGCCATATTTACTCAAGACCTAGTAGGAAGCCGAGGAGACCGCATGCTGCGCCGGCGACTATAAGCCCCAAGGAGGGGCGAATCATCCACGCACCTGCGCTAGTGCATATAATAAAGGATACCATCAGCAGATTTGCGGCGTTTCCCCGATTTAGCATGGAGCGCAACCGACCCAACAATGACATGGACGCCACCCTATCGCACCAGCGCGTCTACAATGGATAAGGACCGGAGTTGTGCCTGTGACCGATTGGGATGAAATCCTAGAGTTCCTCCAGCCGAGGGATTCTCCGTATTGCCCGGAGACCCCTTCGCTGACGCAGAAGGTTTTCTTGCGCACCTATGCCCTCGAAGCGCTTTTTGGTGGTGCGGCCGGGGGCGGCAAATCCTCCGCCCTCCTCATGTCGGCCCTCCAGTATGTAGATGTACCTGGCTACAACGCCATTATTTTCCGTCGAACTTATGCTGACCTCGCGCTCCCCGGTGCCATCATGGATCGCTTCACGGCATGGATTGAAGAAGTCGATGACGTCAGGTGGAACGGCTCGATGTACGTCGCAACGTTCCCGTCAGGAGCGAGAGTTTCGTTTGGCTATTTGAACAACTCGCAGGATTATCTCCGTTACAAAGGTGCCGAATTCCAGTTCATCGGAATGGACGAAGTCACCGAAATCCGGGAGCACGATTACCGTTATCTATTCTCCCGTTTGCGGCGGCCGGCATCGGGTCCCGTTTCCAAAGTGCCGCTCAGGATGCGGGCAGCGTCTAACCCCGCGCCCAATTGGGTCAGGCAACGCTTCATCGTCGAAGGGCACGACAACAGTCGCATCTTCGTTCCGTCCAAACTCGAAGACAACCCCGGCATCGACGCCGACTCGTATCGTCGATCGCTGCAGGCGCTCGATCCGGTGGAACGCAAGCGTCTCGAAGAGGGCGACTGGTGGTCCACGACCCTGGGGACGATGTTCAATCGCGAATCAATTGTAATTATGGAAAGCGATGAAGTGCCGACGTTGACCCCGATGGCTCGGGCGGTGCGCTTCTGGGATTTGGCAGCGACCGAGCCGAGCCAATCGAATCCGGATCCCGACTGGACCGTCGGCACCTTGATGTTGTTCGATCAGGGCGTTGCTTATGTTCTGGACGTGAGACGGCACCGGGGTAAGGGTCAGGACATCGAACGTCTCATCGCCCAGACGGCCTACGAGGATGGCGCTGCCGTGCCGATCCGCATAGAGCAAGAGCCTGGCTCGTCAGGGAAAGCGTTGATCGATCAGTACGCCCGGTACATTCTGCCGGGGTTTGATCTCATGGGGATCAGGGCCACTGGTGACAAGGTGACGAGGGCTCGCCCGCTAGCGGCGGCCGTGGCCAATGGCAATGTGCGTTTGGTGCGGGGAACATGGTTGACCGACTGGCTGGACGAGGTGTCCTCATTCCCTGAAGCCTGCGCCCACGATGACCAGGTCGACTCGGCCACGGGGGCTTTCTCCCACGTCACGGGCATAGGCTTGCCTCAACGCAAACGGGCCGCTATTGTAGTTTGAAATCCCCTCCCCACCTGATGCCCGGAGGCTTCATGACCCCTGATGACGTTCGTTCGCTTCGCAACCACCTTCTAGAAATCGACACTAAGATCAAAGCGTTCACCGACATCGATCGAGAAGTCGATGAGATGGCAGAACTGCTGCTTGAGATGAATCTTGCCAAGCGGGACATGGCTACCGTTTATGACACGCTGGCCAAGCGGCTCGGCGAATACATGGACAGTAACCAGATCGTCGCCCTGAGGGATGGGGCGCAGATCGAGCGCAAGATGGCAGCCAGCCGATCCGGTTGGCGTCACAAGGATCTTGCCGCCGATGTGGCTGACCGGATTTCCCAGTCGTCAATCGATATGGAAACTGGCGAAATGATGTTGACACCTAGGGAAATGATGGTGCAATTTCTCGACTATCTCCAGCCGTCGTATTGGCGGGTTGGCGAATTAAACAAGATCGGGCTTAATCCAGATAATTATTGCAATTCGTCCGAACCAAAAATAAGCGTAATCGTTAGAAGGGGTGACGCAATATGAGCCAACTTGAGCGACTTTCCGAGCCGTTTCCTAAGGAGGTCGAGCGGGCTCTCCGCAAGGGCGGAACATCATTGACCTACATCCCAGTCAGCGAGGTAATCACTCGCCTCAACAACGTGTTGGGGGTCGACGGTTGGTCCTATGCCGTCAAGGATTGCCACCGCGATGCGGTTGCACCGGACTGGATCATCGCCCACGTCACCCTCACCGCCACCGTTGACAAGCAGACCGTGCACAGGGATGGCTTCGGTGGTCAGGAAGTCAAGTACATGAAGGGTGGCGAAAAGCCGGTCGACCTTGGGAACGAGTTCAAGGGGGCGGTTAGTGACGCCCTGAAAAAGGCCGCTCAGGCAATGGGTGTCGGCCTCTACCTCGCTCGCTCCGAAGAAGCCCTGCTCCACGAGCAGCAGGAACCTCAGACGGATGCCGAGATTGAGGTCGCAGCGTTGTGGGGCAACTTCAAGGGCTTTACCAACAAGTTCAACCCGGAACAGAAGGCTGCGTTGGGGGAGTTCTGGACGGAGTACGGGGGTGGCCGAGAAAAGCCCACCGTGGCCTCTGCCACCGTTGAGGACTTAACTGCGTTGCTCGAAAAGTGCGTACAGATTGACCTAGGGGTTGAAGTTGTCACGACCTAAGTCTTGTGCTAAAGATGGGTACTGGAAGTGTCCCTCGTGCATCCGCCATTTTATGAGCGGCAATGCAGCCGACTGGTACGAGGGATTGTGCAATATGTGTAACACCCAGATTCACGAGAAAGCAGACCGAGTCAAATAATGGGAACCATCATGCAAACACACGAAGACACGTTTACCCGCAAAGAACTTCTTCGCCTCCGGGACGAGGAAGCCGAGAGAATGAAGAAGAAAGAAGAATCCAAATCTAAATAAAGGAAGGTGAGTACAAGTGGATACCTTAGATACAGCGGCAATGGTTCAGCGATTTTATGAGCGGGCCAAAGCGGTACGCAACCGCAACATGCCTCCGGTTGCGGGTCTTGAGCGTAAGGCGTTTGTCAAACAGGCAGAACTTGATTATCAAGATTTTGCCATGATCGCTGATTCGGCAGTCAGTTTGGACGGCGGGATTCTAACGATTGACCTACGAATGGAGATTTGTGATTCTGCCATCCGTGGCACTGCTCTTGTGGAACGGGAAACGCAGGTAGCGATGCAGAACATTGCTGACGCCCTCCCGACTGACGGCAACAAGATCACTCCAAGGATGCTCGACTCCAAGGCGGACCTTCAAGCCCTGATCGATGGAGCCGAGATGTTTAAGGTGGTTGAGACCATCGCACCGATCGACGTAAACGAGTGTCCCGGTTCGACTCTGGGCGTGCCCGCCGCACCGGGACCTGCTGGTTTCAGTCTGACTCACGGGTATTTGGTATGACAGCCGTACCGCCCCCTCACCTGTCGCCCTCGTCTATGGGGACCTTCCGTCAGTGTCCGCTCAAGTTCAAGTACAACAAGATCGACAAGATTCCCGACCCCTCGGGTAAAGAGGCGCTGATGGGGAACTTTGTTCACGACGTTCTTGAAGAGTTGTACAAGGTAGAGCCCATCGATCGCACGCAGGCTCGGGCCAAGACTCTGGCTGGGGAGATGTGGAGCAGCGGCAACTGGGAGGAAAGGGTGAAGCCACTCGTTCCGGATGCAGAGGAATACCGGCTGTTCCGCTGGAAGGCCTGGTGGTGTATCGAGAATTTGTGGAAAATTGAAGACCCGGAAGGGATCGAGCCCGACGGAATTGAGTTCGAACTCAACGGTGAAGTGTCGGGTATAACCATCAAAGGATTCATCGATCGCTTCACGCTGAATGAGGATGGCGGGGTTGTCATTTCCGACTACAAGACCGGCAAGGTGCCACGCGCCGAATATGTGGACCAGCGATTCCTGCAACTTCGTATCTACGGCACGCTTATCGACATATTGGGGATCGGGCAAACCGCCAGTCTGGAACTGTTGTATTTGAAAGATGGGATCAAGCATGAGGTTCCATTTGGTCCTACTGACGTAGCGGAAACAACTCAATACATTGAGGACGTCAAGCGGGATTTAGATCACGCCTGTGAAACCGATGACTTTCCAGCACAGAAGTCGGTTCTGTGTGGTTGGTGTAGTTACAAGGGGATCTGTCCAGAGTGGATTTAGAGGGGAACCAGATGGGTCGCATACCTGATGAGTTTTTTGCCAGGATGGTTGCTGACGATGTGAAGAATCGTGCCTCCATACAGCAACGCAGCACCCTTCTGGAACCAGACAATTGGGATCGCTGGAAGCGGGCCCTGTTGGCTCTCGTCCAAAACCTTGAAGAACAGATCGAAAATGTCGTATTAGACGCTGAGACTGATTCAGTTCGATACGGAGCAATGGGACGACAGGGCAAGCGACTGGCTGATGAGGCCGAGCGTGCTTACGGTAGTAAGAAGACTCGAGTCGAGCGATTCAAATTTCATGTCGACCGTCGGTTGGACCAAGTCGCGTCCATGGTCGACTCCGGCGAGCCTATAGACGAGAATCCGTGGGAGACGGTGGACTTCTACCGTCGAGCGATCAGCACCCACAGGAACATGCTTAATGATTTCGACCTGGAAGACACTGCGGTTGATCGGGCGTTGTGGGCAACCCTCGACAACAAATGGGAATTCGACAGAGTCGATTCTCTGGCCCTTTGATGAGAGTAGGATCCAACCATGCGCAGTCGTAGCAAGAAGAAGCAGCGTGAATATGTCGAGCGCCGCAAACTTGTCAAGCGAATGCTGGAAGAACGTCCCTATTGTGAAGCCTGTCCGATATGGGCATCGCATGATGGCAGAGGGTCCTACGTCAGAAGTGGGAGCGTCGACATCCACGAGTTGAAGCGACGTTCCCAGGGCGGATCGATTCTTGATGAAAGCAACTGCATGGCAGTTTGCCGCCGGTGTCATGACCGAATCGGTCGGGAGCCGCAATTGTCTGTGGACTTGGGTCTGGCCAAGAGGAGTTGGATGCAATGAATCTTCTTGGGCTTGATCCATCCCTCACCTCAACGGGAATATGCGTTGGCGACAACCACTGTGTCGCGTATCACTCCTATGAAGAAGACGCACCACGGCTGGTAGAGATCCGTGACTATGTCTTGCGGATGTGTCTTGAGAACGATGTTAAGTGCGTGATCATGGAGGGCTACTCTTACGGGTCGCGTACTCGAGCGCACGCCTTGGGGGAACTCGGTGGGGTGCTGAAGGTGGCGTTCAACGAAGCATGGATTCCCTATGTGCTCGTGCCTCCTACTTCGCGAGCCAAGTTCGCTACTGGTCGCGGAAACGCCGGCAAGGCTGAGGTTGTTTCGGCGGTGTCGTTCAGAACCAACAGGTCATGGTCGGGTAAGGGCATTGAGGATCGCATCGATGCTTGGGTGCTTCATGAAATGGGTCTCGAATGTCTTGGCCAGAGTCAGTACGAATGGCCAGCGGAAAACCGCAAGGCTCTTGATGGTATTGATTGGGAGCCATTACTGATGATGGCGGGAATGGAGAATGGTGAATCGATCACAGCCGATTAGTCAGGTCGACATTGAGAATCAACTCATGTACCTGATCGAATCGTTAGAGAGCGAAACGGAAGCCTTCGAGCAGTTGGCGGAAGATGCTGCAAAGAAAGAGTCGCGCTATAAGGGTAGTTGGGCCAAGGAATACCTGTCTGCCAAGGGGTCGATCAAGGAACGAGAGTCGTGGGCCGACTATAAGTTGGCGGACACGCAGTTTGATTTTAAATGTGCCGAGGCTCTCGTCAAGGCAAAGCGTGAAAAGTTGCTATCGTTACGAACCTCGATCGATGCCATGCGAACACTCAACGCCAACGTCAGATTCCAAGTAGGTCCGTAATGGAACACAATGTCAACGAGTCACTGAGCGCCTTGCTTACGCCGCTTGACGTACTGACCGCCTTGGAACACAATCCGCGAGTCGGCAATATTCCGGCGATCATGGCTTCCTATGAGGAATTTGGTCAGGTTAAACCAATTGTGGTGAGGCCGAACGAAGACGGCACGTCAACCGTAATTGCCGGGAACCACCAGGTTGAAGCAGTCAGGCGTCTCGGATGGACGCACATTGCCGCCGTGCCGATCGATGCGGACGACAAGCGGGCGGTTGCATTCGCCCTTGCAGACAACCGAACCATGGAATTGGGATATACGGATTCAGCCGAAGCATCGCAGATGATCCTTGAAATTGTCGACGACTACGGCGACCTGATGGACAGCCTCCAGTGGGATGATTTCGAGATCGCCTACTACGAAGAACAGATTGTCTCTCCCACCGAAGTGGACGAGGGGGGATTCATCCGTCCGATGTTAACGGAACTGGCCGGAAAGGCTGCTGAAACCATCGCTGGAATGGTGAGGGAAGACGAAGACGGGACGCTCAGAATCGTTGCTGACGACTCGGTTGACCACGAAGATATCGCCGTTCAAGGAAGCACGGCGATTGTGCCGGGGGCCGCACCGCGCGCCGTGGTTCAATACACGATTGTCTTTGATGATCCGGCCCAACAGAAGCGTTGGTACGATTTCATACGTTGGCTCCGTAGCGACGCCGGCTACGAGGGAAGTACGACTGGCGAGAAACTGGTGTCCTACATCGACGCCCATTCAGAGGTATGAGTCGCCAACGAATGTTTCTCGACATCTCGTGTGTCGATGCGGCTCGTCAAAGAATCCGTCACGTTTATGACACCTTCGACACGGTTTGCGTTCAGTTCTCTGGAGGCAAAGACAGCACTGCTGTTTTGTATCTAGCAAAAGAGATCCACGAAGAACGTGGACTGGGACCGGTCAAAGTCATCTTTCGAGACGAAGAGATGGTTAGTCCTCTCGTCCTGGAGTACATCAATCTCGTCAGAAACTTTGATTGGGTTGACATGGAGTGGTACTGCCTCCCCAGTGGTGCCGAGGTTTGGGTTCTAGGTAGGCGTCAAACGGTAATCCTGTGGGGCGAGAAGCGGCTCAAAGAAGGACGGCTAGTTCGAGAAATCCCAGAATGGGCGATAACCGGTTATCACTTCGGACTCGACCATTCCGAAACCTTGCCCAAGTCCATTGACTATTACACCATGCAAGGTAAAACGGGTAGTGTCGCTTTCATCACAGGTGTGCGAGCAGCCGAATCGATGGTGCGGTATCGGTCCGTGGTTCAGAAGTTGCATGAGAACTACATCAACCATCCCTACAAGTTGAGTAAGAGTGTGCCGCTGAAGTTCGCCAAGATAATTTACGACTGGAACGTCAATGACGTTTTCAAGTTTATTACCGAAGAACACAATGCCCCCTACTGTGAGTATTACGACAGGGCGGCAATGACCGGCTCGAACACTCGCGTTGGGATACCGCTCCACTCTGTCGCGATCCGACGCATCGGAGATGTGGTTGCTACGGAGCCGGATTTCTACGATCGACTGTACGAATGCTTTCCTCAGATCGACGCCCAGCGTCGTTGGTGGAAGGACTTCGATGTCGAGAAGTTCATAGCAGCCTACGCACGGGCCGGCTGGGAGGGATTGTCGGATTTCATCAAGGTTTACATGATTGGTCCCGTCAAGTCCCAGCGGGCTAAAGCGTTCGTGGCAGAATTTCGAAAGAAGCATGCTAGGGACCCCCACTCGTACCCGTTCGAGAACCTGATACGACACATGTTCCTTAAGGAAATCAACCGTGCAGCCTCCGTAACTCCGGTCGGTCCGAAGACCAGAGCACACACTCTGCGCATGAAAGAGATAGAAAATGGAAATTGAACAAGTTGAGTGTGAGTCACTCAACATTCCCGACTGGCACGCTACCTATATCCTGAAGCCGGATCTTTCGGTATTGGCAAAGTCGGTTTCGAAGTACGGGATTCTGTCACCACTGGTCGTCCAGCGCGAGGGAGCCAACGTCATCGACGGTGGACATCGTCTACGGCTTGTTTCAGCAGGGGATCCTGGAAGCACGGTTCCCGTGGTGTGGGTCGACTGCGGCACGACGGAATCGATGGTGCTTCATATTCAACTCAATCGTGGCCGGGGGACACTCGTGGCCCACAAGTTGTCAAAATTGATCAAAACCTTGGAGCGGGCAGCGGAGATGACTTCGACCGACTTCAACGATCACTTCGCAATGAAGTTTGACGAGTTGGAATTAATGTTGGATGGTTCGATCATTAAGCGCCGCAAGGTCGCTGACCACAACTATTCCCGAGCCTGGGTGCCAGTTGAGGCACCCCCGGGGTCAACGGATAGCGAGTTGGCACGCAAGCACCAAGTGGCAGAGGAAATCGTTATCGAGAAGCCCCCTAACCCTGATCGCTAAACTCTATAAGGCGCTCCAGTGCTAAACTACAGGTGGGTTTCTATCCGACTGGAGTGGTGTTATGCCTCAAAGTGACATTGGTGATGAAGAGCGCGCACGGCCTGGACGAGTCCGTCAGGTCCTCGGTCGTGCACTTCGAGGTGCACGTCGACTCTTCGGTACCGGCGGCATAACGGGTGGGCGCGTTCGTCGAGGCCGCCGCTAGTCCACCTTTCGGGGAGGCTGGATAAATGGCCCTGGTTACGATTTCTGACGTTAAGACCTTTATGGACATTTCTTTGTCCCTCACGCAGGAAGACGCGTGTCAAATCGTCTTAGATGGCCTTCAGTCTGAACTGGAGACCTACTTGAAACGCCCTGTGGAGAATCAGGCATTCACTGAAACCTACATCATGCCCTCAGAACACGTCGGCGTTCCCATGGGATCCTTCTTCTACAACTATGACTCGTCGGAAATGTCTGCTGGGGCGACAGCAGCGAGCCATATCTTTACGGAGCCCCCTGCGACGGTTTATCTCCGCAACAGCCCTGTAACAGCCATTACGGCCCTTACGCGGACTCCAGCAATGGTTGGTGCCACAACGAGCACTCTCGTTGAGAACCAAGACTATGTCGTTCGTCGCTTTGGCGTAGACGTCTACGGCAGTTATGCAAACGACAAGATCGTAGTGACCTATAACGCTGGTCTGGCGGGGGAAAATATCAAGGTCTTTAAGTTGATGATTCTGCGCGCGGCCACCCGGGAGATGCAGAACATGCACGATGACGTTGTGGGTGTGAAGGATTTAGAGCCACGCAACGTCGCCACAATGGAAACCGGGTTCATGGAAAGAGAACTGTTGGCGGTTAAGAAGTTCCGTCGGGTGAGCGTGTCCTAATGGCTCGCATCAAACTCAATGTAGATTTCGACAATCAGGGGATGCATGACGAGATCGATGGCATGCAACACCGCGCTGAGAATTTCAAGCCGATCTTTCGGAAGATCCGAGAGGAGTTGCGGGCAGCGTGGAGTGACAATTTCACGACCCATGGTCTCGCGGTGGGTGGTTGGGCTCCGCTGACGGCAGAATATGCGTCGTGGAAGACCACTCGCTTTCCTGGGGCTCCACCAATGGTCCAGACGGGCATGCTATTTCGTAGTGTTGCATCTATAAATTCGGCCAATGTGGAAATGGATCGCAATTCAGTTCGGTTCTCCTTGCCTGACATTCACTATGCGAAGTTTCATCAGTACGGAACTTCCAAGATGCCTAAACGTGAAATAATTTTCGAACCTGTTGGGGCAGCCAAACGTTGGGCTGAGATGATGGCCGAGCATGTCAACACGGGCCACGAAACGAAGAGGTTCTGATGGCAACCACTTCATACGCACTGATGCACGGCAGTCAATTTGCCAAAGAGTACGTTACGGCTTTCCTGACGGTTGATCTGCCCACCCGTCTAATCGAATATCGTAACGGTTGGCAGATAGATGACTCTGAGTTGCCGGTTCCGACGAAATTTCTCAGTTATGAGCCGATTGCGATTGATGCTTGGCCCACTGTCATAACGGTGGCAATTTCTACAAGCAACATGGAGCAGATTGGCAACGGTGGACCGTCGGGTGTGGATCCGGTGTATCGGATGACCTACGCCATGCGCACCTATGCGTGGGTTCGAACAGCGGGATCCGAGGCGACCACCCTCATGCGTGACCGCCTAACAACCGTTATCCGTTCTGCCCTACTTGATCGACCCTGTTTGAAAGCAACCGATCCCCTGAGTACTTGGAACGCTGGTATCCAACCATCTTCATTGCGTGAAGAATTTTCCGACCTGACTCTCCTGAAGGGTGAGCGTGTAATGGCTGGCGCTTATCTTGGATATGACTTGAACATTGACGAGGTCGTGTCGCGGGCAGACATCGGCACGGTGGGTCAGATCAAGTTTGGGGTCAAGAACACTCCGCCCGACGATATAACACTCAACCTGCCTACCGACAGCGAATTATTCCAGACCGTGCCATGAGTTCTTGCATTTGTCAGCGCCTGAACGCACCTCTCGATGCCGTGGCCTTCGATTGGTCACGAGCGAATGCCGTTGTGGTTCACAATCGAAGCAACATGATTCTCGATCTTTGTCACGTTCCACATCGAGCAGAGCCATACCAGTATTTTCTATGTTCTGCGGACCTGCCAAACGTGGTCACCGGTATTGCCAATCAATGGCTGCGTGTCGTGGCTCGATTCGACGGCGCCGAACAGCCCATTAGTAAGGAATAGGGTACAATCATCGTATGAGCGAAATCACTTATAAGTTACTTGATGCAGCCGATATTGATCAGGCCAAGGCCGACGGACTCATCATACTCAAGAACCCTGGCGCCTACATCGTGCAAGTCACAGAGGACGGCAGGAATCTTGAGGCTAAGGGCACGGGCGCGGTCTCTGCGCTCGATGGTCAGACTCGCGCGATGATCGACTCCGGTCAGTTGTTTGTTCTTCATGAGCAGCCTCGAAAATCGGTATTGCCCAAGAAGGACAAGGCAAAACCGAAAGATGGAGATTATGACTCCAACCCGCTGTCGGACGCCTAACGCTGTCTGGTATTCTTTATCAGGTACACGCTGGCTCCACAAGGGGCCTGTACAATACAAATAACCTAATTTTGTCGGTAGGTTCGACAACCAACGGGACGGTCTTATATGCCTGGTGTGACGATTACAACTGCAACTCGAACTGGACCGACCAGCGCCACTGTTCGTCAGTCTTCACAAGCCTTCTTCTGTGGGCTTGCAGAGCGTGGACCAACAGCGAGCGCCACCCTGCTTACGGGTATCGAAGACTTCGAACTTAACTACGGCGGCTATCAGACATATTCATATTTGCACCCCACGGTTCAGACATTCTTCGAAGAGGGTGGGACCCAGTGCTACGTCGGTCGCGTCGTTGGCCCTGCGGCTACAAGCGGCACGCTTACGGTCGTCAGTGCGACACCTGATGACGCTCTAAAGTTCGACGCCGTCGGTGCGGGAGCGTGGAGTAGTGGCCTTACGGTCTTGGTCGCTGCCGGCTCCGCTGCTGGCACGATTAACGTGACACTCGCACTCGGTGGTGTCAACCAGTTCTCAACTGGGGATGCTGCGAGCAACGCGGCTGTAGTTGGCAAGTTCGCTTTGAGCGCAGTTGCCTCTCGACTCGTCACGGTCACTGACGAGGGCGGCGCTATCGCCGCTGCCGCATCGGCAACCGCGTTGAGCGCGGGTGGAGACGACCGCGCCAGCGTTACCAGCACACATTACACGGCCGGCCTCCTGCTCTTCAACGATGCGTATGGCACCGGTGCCGTCTCGAACCCCGAATCAGCCGCTACAGCGGTGTATCAGGGCCTTATCGCACACGCCAACACTTACAACCGGGTTGCGCTTCTTCATAGTGCGGCTGCCACGTCAATCGCTAACTCGATCGTGACTGCTCGCACCATGGCTACCGAGTCGCATGCGGAACATGCCGCGTACTACTTCCCGTGGGTTTACCAGCCGACTTCCGTTGAGGGTGTCAGCCGGATGATCCCGCCGATCGGATTTGCCGCTGCCGCCCGAGCGCGAGCCCATAATCAGATCGGTCCGCACCATCCGGGTGCTGGCATCATCTCGATTGCTCGCTACATCACCGCCGCCGAGGTGGAGGTGGATGGAACCAACGGCGACCTTATGGATGTCGATGGCGCCAACGCCCTCAGGGTGATCAATGGCACTATTCGCGTTTATGGAGCCCGCTCCTTGTCAAACGATTCGGCGAATTTCCGTTACATCACGGCACAGGATGTCGTCAATAGCGTTGTCACCCAAGCCAACTCGTCCCTTGAGGACCTTGTCTTTGCGGTGATCGACGGGCGCAGCAGTCTGTTCGCCCAAATTTCGGGTCGACTGCAGGGCATTCTGGAGCCCCTTCGGAAGTCCGGAGCGCTTTACGAAGCATTCGACTCCACCGGGAAGCGCATGGACTGGGGTTACAGCATCGTGTGCAACTCCGGTATCAATCCCGTTACCCAGTTGGCTACCGGTTTGGTCAAAGCCAAGATTGGTATGAGGGTTTCCAGCGTCGGCGACAGAATTGAAGTCGACATCACCAAGAGCAACCTGACCACCTCAGTGGTGTAACGGAGGATTAACTAATGGCAGCAAACGTTTCCCAGCGACAAGTTCTCGCACAGATCACCACCGCCAGCGCTACTTTGCCTAAGTGGGGTGGATTTAGGTTTGCTCAGTTGTCCGGTGGCGAAATCACCGCATCTGTTGAGAAGATCTATCAGGGCGGGGACAAGCATCCGACCGTCCTGTGTGCCCCATACGAGATCGGCGACATCACGCTCACCGCTCACTGCGACGATGACTTCGTAGAAAGCACTGACGCAGCAGGTCTCTCCTGGAAAATCGCCGAATTGCGCGACAAGGTGGGCCAGGCCTACTACGACATCGATGTCAACGTGTACAACTGCGACATCCAGGAAGCGAAGAACTCCCGACAGTACAAAGACGCGTTGCTGGTAGGGATTACCGAGGCCGAGGGTGACGCCTCTTCGGGCGCACCAGCGACTTTCTCGTTGACGTTTGCCATCCAGGACGTGTCGCCTGGTAGCGCCATCGCCTCGTAGGGGTTGCTGCTAACAAGTACTGGGATGTGCTAGTTTTACGCTTATGGCTGATGAACTGTATACCCCAGAAGAACCCGACAAGGCTGTCCTGAAAAGGGCTGCCAAGTCAAGTGAAACCCCCCTCGACAAACTCAAGGCAACTATTGCCGAAGAGGTCGAGCGACCCGTGGTGTTGCTTGAAGTGCCCGCCCGAGAAGGCGTCCACTTGCGCATCAGTCCAAACATCACTCAAAGCCAGATGCGCCACTGGCGCAAGCAGGCTGGTGAGGACAGCAAGAACGGGCTTGACCCAACCAAGTTCGCCTGTTTCGTTGTGGGACATACAACTATCGGTGTCGAGCAGGGCGGCGCAGAGGTATTCGACGACGATGGCGTGTTTCTGAACTTCGCTCATCCCGACGTGCTCAGGATGACCGGTGAAACGCGTCCTGTCCCAGATGCGGTTAGGTCATTCTTCGGGACTGATCCTCATATCGAAGCAGCAGCGCTGGCCGTATTGGAGGCTGCCGGCTATTCCGATACGGTCGAAACCGTGGACCCTACGAATCTGTCTACGACAATTTAGTCAATAATCACTACGTCGTATCGGCAGCCCGCCTGTCTGAAGTCTTCCACGCCAGCCCTCTAGAACTGCTTAATAGCGACGAGGATGAATGGCTGATTTTGATGGCCTGTGCTAAAGTTATACAGGATGACCGGGAAAAACAGGACCGCGAACGAGACGCAAATCGCCCCTGATTAATCGGTCCGAAGTCTCGATGGAGCACTGATGGCCGATGAAACCGCTGACCTTAAGGTCAGAGCCAGATATACCGGTGAGCGGGAACTTCGTAAACTCAAACGAGACCTCGTCGGCGTTACGGCCGCTGCCGCTATGGCGGACAGAAAACTCTCCAAAATGGGGATGTCTTCTGGCACGCTCGAAAAGAATCTAAAGAAGACCACGCGGAAATTCGAGATGGTCTTTGACGATTTCTCTAGATTCGTCAGAGGCATGGGTTCAGTCATTACCAAAACCATTTCGATGTCCGCCAAATTGTTTGTTGGCGAATTTGGTTTGATGGCCGCCGCAATGATCGGCCTACACGCCTTATTCGGTGTTGGTAGATGGTTAATGAAGGGGTACCACGGCGCCATCAAGATGGTTTCTGCTGGCGCCGCTGGGGCAACGGCCGCTCTCGCTGCGCTGTCGGCTGCTCTGCGGGAACAACAAACCGTCATGTTTGGCTACCAGGGACTCAACCTGGGGTTCAAGGAACTCGGTGGCAATATGTCCAGCGTGCGCACCGTGGTACGAAGTCTCCACTCGGATGCCAACCTCGCCTCTGCAGGCATGGAGAACCTCAACGCTGCATTTGCTGCAGTCAATCAGAAGTCCACATTTACTGCTGGGTCGCAGGGCCTTCTGAGTGGTTTGATGGATTTTGCTTCTGCCGGCCAGCCGCTCGATAAGGGCATTAAGGCCGCTGGCGAATTCATCGGGGTGTTGCAGGACGTTGAGTCGAACTGGAGCCAGATCGTATCGGCCGGAGAAGCCTTAGGCCCTCAGATGAAGAAGGCGTTGGAGGAGGCGGCCAAGGGGGGCGTTAAGGACGTCGAGGCTTTGAAGAAGTCCATTCTCACAGGAGACCTGTCTCTCCTGGGTGGAGTGGCTGGCCAATGGAACATGATGAACGACACTCTGGTCTCTAGATTCAAAAAGTCGTTCACGCTACTTAGAACCCAGTTCGCAGATCTTGGCGATTCGTTCTTGCCTGCCCTGAAGGAGGGCTTGGAGAAAGTCACCAACATCATTACTCGCATGATGTTTCGCATTCGAGGAGATATCGGCTTATTCGGTAAAGGCACATTCGTCGATGTCTTGGTGGCGGGGGTGGAGAAACTCGAAAGTGGGATGACGAAACTCATCCATACCTGGCTACCCATGGCTACGGGCATGTTCAACCGTATCGGTGGTTGGTGGAAGACCTTTGGGGATGGGTGGGAAAGGATCGTCATTGGATTGCAACCGTTATTGAAGGGTGCTGAAGTCCTTGAGGACATGTTCATGAATATCCTCAGGCCACTTGGTTCATACTTCAGTGAAACTTTCGGCTCATTCAACAAATTGTTGCTATCAAACAGGGATGTGTTCCTGGAGTTCGGCGACGCGCTCGGCACGTTGTTGACAGCGTTCCTCTCCCTGCAATCCTTCTTCAAGGAACTGTTCATTGACTCAATGCCGTTCTTCATCAAGATAATGGAGGGTCTTGCCGGCATTATCAACAACATAGAAAGTGGTCTTCGGGGCATTAGTAAGGTTGTCGGGGGTCTTGGTGGGGCATTGGGTCCGTTCATGATGTTGATGGGCCTCCAGTTGGCCGGTCGTCAGATGAAGGCGAACAAGGGTGTTCATGCTCCCGTGGCGACACAAATGATGAACGTCACCGCCAACGGACCTGTCAACGTCGGTGGTGTTGGTGTGAGCGGCATCACTGGACAGGGGCAGATCAGTCAGAAGGCCCAAGGCCCGTTTTATGCTGGCGGCGGCGGTGGTGCTGCTGCTGGTGGTGGTGCTGGAGGGTTCCACCCCGTGACCGGTCAGGCGGCGAGACCAGGCCACATGTACCAGCCCTACACTCACGCGGGAACAGGTGCCCAAGGTTTTAAACAGGTGCCCATTCCCATGGGCGGTGGGGGTGGCGGCGGTGACGTCCCTGAGGGGGGCGCTAGGTCGAGCCTGAGACAGGATTTCGGCACCAAGGCGTCCAGAAAGGCGGAAATGGATGCCTTGAGGAAGGGGGAGATGAACAAGCCTGGGGTAAAGGCCCCCAAGAGGGGATACCAGAGATGGAATATGAATCGTCGCTTGGGGCAAGAGACGGCGGCGGGTCAACGGCTTACCGCAATGGACAAGAGCATGAGCGGAAGGATGGGTGCCGGCCTGGGTCTGGGCATGTTGGCCCAGTACGGTCCAGAGGAGATGCAAGGCGCAATGGGTCTTGGCTCCATGGTGGGCATGTTCCACGCGCGTGGCGGGCTCGCCGTAGGTGGTGTCGGTGGTGCGATGCAGGCAGAAAGCGTGATGGGTGGAATGGGCGCTGGCGCAATGGGTGGTGCCGCTCTTGGCTCGATGCTCATGCCGTTGAATCCCCTTGTGGGTGCGGCCGTCGGTGCCTTGGTGGGTGGCGTCCTCGGTGGCGTCAAGGGTGCCCTGAACAGGTTTGGAGCGGAGAGGGCCAGGGTCAAGGAGTCAGCGATCGAGGCAGCCAGTCAGGTTGTCGACGCGATGACCGAAGGTCTCAATCAGGTTATTAGCGAGTTCGGACGCGTGGGCATGACTTCGGCGCGTGTGAGGGATGCATACGACTTAAAGGGTCGTCAAAAACTCCTCGAACGGATTCGCAAGACGAAGATCGCCGACCCGGGTGCTTGGGCAAATGGCACGACCGGTGTTCACGCGGGCTCCGCGGACCTCTCTCAGCCAGGGACACCAGGCGCCGTGTCGCATCAGGCGATATCTGACGCTGACAGAATGCTGGGAGAAATCTTTGCAGATGCCGACAAGTACGGAATAGAACTAAATTCCAAGCAAATCGAAGAAGCCTTAAAAAATCCTCTCATATTCCTTAGAGAACACGCAGAGGCCTTGGATCCTTCTCTGCAGGGTGCTGCCAAAGTGTTGGACAAGTACGAGGCTCGCGTGGACTTTCTCGGCGAGACTTTCGGCCTGACAGAGGAACGAACCAGAGCACTCGCTGACGCAGCCGGAATCAACCTCTATGACGCTTTCGGCAACATGACCACCATGACCAGAGACCTGGCCCGGCAGATGGTTATTACGCAAGCGAAGATTGAATCCATGTGGGGCAACTTCATAGCGGATCAAATCATTGACCCGTTGCTAGACATCCAAAAGATTTCGAATGCACCCAACGTGATCGACGAACTGGGTCGAGGTTTCATGGAGTCAGTAAACGCTGGCGACATGGACGAAGCGGGAGTTGTCACGTTCATACAGGGACTGATGGGCGGCCTTATCGATTTCGGTGGCAACGAATACGCCACAAGCGAGATCATAAAGATGCTCGGGCCGGACGGGTCTGCATTCTCACAAGCAGGCGGACCCTTGGAAGGCGAGGCTGGCCGGTTCCAGACTCCGATGCTTAAGGCCTGGATGGAGGAACTCGTTACGGCACAGGACATCAAGGAGAAAGCAACCTTGAGGGAGTTTGTCGTAGGCGGAGGAGCGGCGGCCGGACTCGGCATAGGGGGAGTCTCCGGAGGGGATGTGCAGGCTCTAACCATGACCCAACAGGAGGGACTCCGGGCATACATGCAGAGTGATGCCTTTACGAATGTCATCGACGGCATGGGTGACAATATCTCTCCCCAGATGCGAGAACAGATCGTTAATAACGTTCAAAGCAAACTCAGATCATTTGGCCTGGACGAAGCCACGGTCGGGCGACTCACCGAGTTTGAAAGAATGAGCACCGATGAGAAAATGGGCACCGCGGCCGAGAGCCTCACTGATGCCGCAGGCACGATGAAAGACGCCATGGACCTGATCATCCAGCAATTGTCTCCCGGAGGGACATCACCGTCGCCCCATGCTGCCCCAGACACCAACAGGCCCATAGGAGACGTCGGCTCAACGATGAGTCAGACCATGAACAAATACAGCGCGCTCGATGGTCAGTTGCCGGGCACACGAACGATTACGTCCGGTTATCGGAACTATGCACTGGGCTCAATCAAGTCAGACCACGTCATGGGACGTGCCCTCGATGTGGTGGGTTCGAATCTGGTTGGCTTGCAGGGTCTCACCCAGGCCGCGGGTGGATTCGCCGAGTTCCATGGTTCGGGCAAGGGCAGACACTTACACATGGTCCCGAACGCAGCACAGGGCGATACCAGCAGCCCGGCAGGTGGTGGAGGAGCAAGTAGCACCTACAACTACACCATCAATGTTGAAGGTGGTCCTAATGCACATCCCCAGGAAGTGGCAAGATTGGTGATGGCGGAAATCGAACGGACTTCACGAAACCGTAGGGAGCGGGCGTAATGGTAGCAACCACGAGCATTAACCAAGACAGACGTTATCCATATAACCCTACGTCAGAAATAGACACTTACGCCAGAAAAAATTGGCCTGTAGGCACAATGGTCACCAGGCTTTCACCAGAAAACTCGAATAAGCGAGTCATATGGCATGGCATAGTTCATACTCAGATCGACAAAGTGGGTCTAGTGGAACTCGACAACATTTTGTACCGGGTACCTTTATGGAACCGTATAACTATGGAGGGAGAACCACTGGCATGGATGGGTTATCAGGTAGGTAGCGATTGGTCAATAGCAAAACCGATCAAGTTCAGATGGTACGAAGAGCGGTACATAACAAAAAGTCTTAACTCTGAAATGAGTTGGATCGAAGTCCTAAATAAAGGAGTCGATCCAGAGCACGCAGACTATGCCACGGCCGGTGGCGAGACTTCGGCTATTGCAAACCGACCACAGAGGTCAGGTAGGTCGTCATGGCCGATCTATGAGTCCGCACTCAACGTTAATTGGTATCTAGATTCGTACTACACGGCACAAATGCCAAGGATGCAGGCGATTGCTGACACCGTTCTACTGGATCGCGCTACGATGAGTACCAACGTGGCATGGATGAGTGGTGCAATTGTTAATGACGCCATTAAGCGGCGGTTGCTTGATAGTGGTTTCACTGAAGGACAAGCAGACTGGTTTATGGCTAGAGGCAGACTATCTATCGACATCTTTTCTCCAGAGGGGATTAGGGCCGGTGATCAGGGCTACTCTCGTGACCCCCTACCAGTAGAGGCGGCTCCTCCACTCGGCCCGCAGAGGCGACCAACAACGATTACCATTAAGGCACCGTTTGGTTACCTCAAGCCGGACTCGTCGTTGCTTCCCGACATGCGACCACAACTGGTGCAGTATTACCCGGGTGTGAACCGGCGAGTTGATCGCCAGTTTGGATCAAGGGACCCGAACCGGCCGCATCGAAACGAAGTAATAACACCACAAGTGGATGTATTCCATTTCCCTTACACCCCGCAAGACATCCAGTATGCGGGACTCGGATCAGAATGGACAGAGATTCCGCGCGCAGCGGATATGCCGTCTGTGGAATGGAGTCGCTGGCACCTCATGAAGGCGACAATGGAATTTCTCATCGCCGAGCGCATGGATGGTATTTTCAAAAGTGTCCATGAGGAATTGGAGACGCTTCGAAGGATGGCACAACGGCCGTATCCGATATCAGTGTATGGCATGGACTCTCTGTTGAGGATATCAATGAGGCGAGCAGAGCAGACGGGTAAGCCATTGGAGTTTGTAATCGCTGATCTGTCACTTGGTTCGTTGCGGCGCACCATGCTCGATGGTGACAAAGAAATTACGGCTGCGCAGGTAAAACTAACGTTGCAGGAAATTCCGATTGAGGAAATTCGTCTAGCCAGATTTCCATCACCTGGGTTTGGGGAGGATGTGGAGACGGGAGCGGTAGATACCAGCGGTGGCTGTGCCAACCCGCTCTCGGCGCAAATGAGCGCACTTGCGTCGTATCATCAGCGAGCGGGACAGAACTTTGCGATGTCCATTTCTTCCGGAGATGGCTGCGACCCCGAACCCGAAGCAAACGTGTCTAGCGGTGGCCCGCCGGGAAGTTAATAAATGGAAACGCGAGCACAACGTGGTCCAGGCCTGACATGGACAGAGGGAGACATTGACTCTGACGTAGACGAGGCGATCTTGTCTATGAGTGTCAGTTACTCCATGGACATGGCCTCGGAAGTGTCTCTTTCCGTGCTGGACCAGAACTTTGCGATGGCTAGGCATAATTACTTTTGGATCACTCGTGATGTCTGGTGGACGTCCGACACGATGCACGGATTTGGTGAATATGCATACAAGGCAAGAATGGCTCTATACGTTCAGCAACTAATGGAGATTGCATCCGCCTCGGTAAGTCAGGGCCCAGGCAGCAGTCCTGTTTGGGAACTGCAGTTGCGAACCAAAGCCATTCAACAAATGAAGCGAGATCGTAGCAAAATCGTAGAAGGAAATGTATCTGACGCATCGTCATGGGTTGCAGAAACGGTGCGGAAATTTGGTTTGATTCCAGTCATTCAGGCAGGTAGCGAGGGATCAATGAGCAGCGGCAGCGATGGCGTCCAGCACTTCCAGTATGGGAAAGAACGTGGAGAGTCCAGGTGGGATGTGATCAGGAGGCTGGCCAGTAGCGCCAAAGGGGAGGATAAAGAGAGAACCCAGTTCGTAGCGTTTGAGGCCAATGGTTATTTTTTCTACGGCTCCCAGGCGTGGCTGCTAGGGAAATGGGGCACGGAAACTGCGACGGGTTCTTGGATGGATCCGGTAACAAGTCTGCGTGCACAAAGAGAGTTCACATACGTTCCGGTCGAGTGGCCAAGCCACCCGGATGACATTATCCAATTGCATGCAATCCCGAATATCAGGAGATCAGACAACGACCCACTTGAGGTCACCGGGAGTCTAAGTGTTGGCAGGTTCTCCGGAACCTCCCTTCGTCCAGGGATGACCATTCGTCTAACGATAAGGGATGAGGCGAATCATCCGGTTGATTTCCTTGGTGGGTTCTTTCTAATAGACAGGGTTGAGTACGAGCAAATGAGCACCAACCCGGTAACCGTAAACTTCAGGTCGCCAGAGCGAGCCCAGACTCACATTCGAGAATATGCGGTAGAGGGTCTCTCCGCTGCGACACGATGAGCATGTTCTACAGCACCACTGGTGGTGCGAGTGACGTAATTCCGCCCGGTGGTTTGTATCGCGGAGTCGTTAAAGAGGTAGGTCGGGAAGAGCCTCTCAGCGGCTACAGGGGCAACGTGGGGTCCGTCAAAGTCTTCATTAAGGAGTTGGAGGCAACTTTCAGATATGTCCCAATCGTTAGGGGGCCGGAGACGAATCCATACGTCAAGGACGATCAGGTGATCTGCGCCTTCCTTGAGAGCCGGTTGGAAGAGGTCGTCATCCTGGGGCGAATCAATCGCCTGCCGGTCGAACGTATGGTAGGCATCAACGTTGAAGAGCCGAAGTATCCGGTGCATATCGGCGGACAAACCACGCCAACCGGCGTGACCCTCAAGATCGATCCGACTTCTGATCCGACATCAAATCGTGCTTCAATAATGCTTGGTGATAATAGTACGATAATGGGTACTGGCGGTGTAGGCGCACCCCTAGGGGATTGGTACGTCTATGACGAGGACGCCAGCATCTCCAACTTGTACCACACCGGCCATTCGGAGCATGTTAATGGTGGGCTGACTATCAGGGCTACTGGCTTGTCTAATCGGTACCTACAACTTATTCCAGCGTGGGTCTCTGGCGGGAGTGAGTGGAGTGCCATATTTTTGAATAACGCCAACGGTTCTTTGGCGATAAACCGTACTATTCGTTCGTACAGTATTCTTGGATACTCTGATGCTAACTACGATCTGGGTAGTGCTGGCCTCCAATGGAGCCAGATATTTCTGGTCAATAACCCCATTGTTTCCTCCGATCAGAACTACAAGACTGACATAGTTGATTCCAACTTAGGACTGGACTTTGTTAATGCCTTGCGTCCCGTGTCTTTCAAGTTGACTCACACGGATGGCAGGGAGGGGGTCAGGACACACTACGGGTTGATCGCCCAAGAGGTTGAAACAGTATTGGGCGCTGACGCTTCCGACACCGCCATCTGGACCAAGGAAACCATTGAAGCCTCGCCGGAGGTACCAGCAGACGAATACCTGCCCGGACGACCTGCCGTTGAGGAACATGAGAAGCAGGGTCTGCGGTATGACGAACTAATAGCCCCCATGATCAAGGCGATTCAAGAACTTACCGCCAGGATCGAAGCGCTAGAGGACTAGTGAGGTAAAATCTCCTTATGGATACAATCGCTTTCCCAATCAAATTCGCAGCCAGTGGTCTGGCCCTGTTACGGGAGGGATCTACGCCGTATTACAACCAACTCTTATCGATGGCTGTCCTCACGGAACCCAATCGTCACCCGCTGACCCCAGAGTACGGAATCTTTGATCCGACATTTCGGGCGGTGGATAAAGGGCAGTTCGTTGTCCAGGCCGCACGCTTTGTTCCTGAGGTCGTCATTACAAACATCGACGTTGGGCTCTCCGAAAACGAAGACATCGACGTAAGCATAGGATTCGTGGAGCGCACATAATGCCTGGTGATTACAGTTCTTACGTCAATCTGAAACCACACGATGTCGACGCTGTCGACATATACCTCGGCGCCCAGGAGTTGGCACGGGTAACCCTGCCCGAATTCAATCTTCGACAGGGCACCGTCGAGGACGCAATGTTCCAGGCGTTTTCGTACATGCAAATGCTCAGTGTCGCGGCCATCAACCGTCTCCCGAATAGGTTGATGGAGGGCTTAACGCGGATGCTCGGCGTCACCAGGGATGAAGGAACGCGGGCAAGCGTAGATGTTGTCATAACGATGAACGATCTCGTAAATGTGACCATCGGTAGCGGAACCGCCTGCACCTACCCGGTAACCATCAACGACGCCACGGTGAACTACCCGTTCGCCATAGTGAATCCCATCGTTATCAGTACAACTACCGTTCGCGTTGCTTCAACCGCCAATGTTGCCATTGCTACCGCATTGGAGAATGGTGACACTGTTGATGGTGTGACCTTGGTCACTGGGGACAAAGTGTTGTTGAAAGACCAGACTGCAGGTGCAGAAAACGGGATTTATACCGTGGTCTCTTCTGGGTCTGCTTCGAGGTCCCCCGGGCAAGACGTAATCAATTACATAGTTCCAACTCTGTACAGTTTCAGTCAACATGCGACCGTTACAGAAGGCACCGCCAATACGGGTACCACTTGGAATGTAAGCAATGTTTATGCAACCATCACCCTGGGAACAACAGCGATCACCTATGAGGCGGCAACGTATCCAACGATTTACACCACGTTGCAGTCGCTCGCCGTTGGTGTTCACCCTCCCCCCGTTGCAAACTTGGACATGGTGATTAGTTCAGTCATTCCCAACGTTGGCACCGTCAAGACGGCTGCAGTTACAAACTTTAGTGCTGGAACTAACCCTGAAGCCGATAAGGAGTATCTAGACAGGGCCACCACCTATCTGGCCGCCACGACGTCGTCTGCCGTCACCGCAGGTCAGTTAAATGCAAATATCTTGACAGGCAACGCACACGTTTCAAGATCCAAGACATACGACCTGACCACTTCTGCCGACCGAGCACTAAATCCGGGCGGTGCCGGCCCCACTGCCCACCCCGGGAATAGTCTCATTGTTGCGTATGGGGTTGGCCGCGTGTTGACGGCCCTGGAGCACACCGCCCTGGCCCTGCAGGCCTCCAACAAGACGATTGCTGGTTTGACCATCGCCTCCGTCGACCCTCATTTGATTGACCTGACGGTGACCGCATCCGTCGCTGTGGGCAAGAATCGCACTGCTACTACCATGGACACCGACATCAAGGCCGCACTCGTCGCCCACTTGAGCGTCAACGGATATACCGGAACAAGCGAATCAATTCTCGCAGCGGATATCGCTCGAAAGATCTACGACGTAGACGGCGTGGTGTACGTTCAGAAGGTCACGATCGCACCGTCCAGTGCGGCTTCGATCGCGCTTTCCGAATGGTATGGCAGTGGCACCACGGAGGGTATTGCCCTGGCTGCTGCTGATGATCCAAATATTTATTACATGCAAAAGGGTTCGTACCCGAACGTGTCGGCATCAAGCCAGATAACTTTAACCATTACGGTGGCCTCTTAGTAATGTCCACTACCCAGAATTTGTTGAGTCGCGCCAACCAGGCACACACCTTTGACTCCGTCGGCAAGCGTGTCTCGATAACCGGTTATACCAACAACTGGGCGACATCGTCCAATGCCACAAGCACAATCAATGACTCTGAGGCCCAAGACCTCAACTACTACACCATCGTTGTGTCTCCAAGCAGCACCAGCACCTGCTCCCTGTATCTGCAGAATGCTTTCGTGAACCAGAAGGGACACGGTGGTTCCCAGTTGCAGTTCCACTGTCTCTTTAAGTGCGTAAAACCAACTACCGCAACGACCTCCTTGAAGGAATCTGGACAGCCACAGCCGGCCGGATACGCACCCAGGAGCATGTTGGGCGTTAAAGAACAATATACGGTTGCCCGTAGCAATTACTTTCCATACCCACTCGACCTTGCATCCCGCTATTTTGACATCACTCTAGATTTTGACGGCCATGAGGGCAACCCAATTTATGTAACGGTCCCATGTCTTATCGATGATCATGCTTTCATAAGAAGCATGATGGTTACGAACGCACTCAATTCCATGCCGGATGTCTATTTTGATAGAGATTCCGAGCAAACAGATCCCTCTTACCCCATGTTTAAGTTGTACGACACCCTAACGGATCGGGCAAATTCCGTTCTACTCACATACTCTTTGTGGAGAGATTTGGAACTCAACGAACTTACCGCCGGCAAGACTGGAACCGAGAAGTTTGCCACCAGCCAACTCACAACACCAGAACAGGTTACGGACTCAACGAGAGAATGGTTGGCACAATTCACTGGGGCACAGTTAAAGAACAACGTTCAGGGTAAGGATTCTGGGGGCACTGATCGTGATTATTTCACGACTACTGCCGACATCACGGATTATCTAACCTGGCAATTGCTTAATTCATATTACGGGCATGCCGGAGGAACGCGTGCCGCGATGGTGTCATCTGCGCAGCAGGTCCTGACCGGGACGCAGGGGGTCGGCGTTATCCCGAATTACCTGAGCGATCCCTGGAAGATCCAGATTCAGACACTGCAGTCTGAGACCGTTTACGACTCCAACAATAGTGATATTTCCACAGACGTGTTGGAGGTCGTAGAACCAACCAGGCCGCTTGGGTATCAAATTTTCCATACGGCCGTTGCCCAGTTCGTGTTCATCATCGGTAATGTCGGACTTGGTATTCTTGGTCAAGGACAATTAGCCTAGGAGGCTCGCAAATGGCAAAAGGTCTGAAGGTGTGGAGCACCGGAGACATTCTTCAAGCAACAGATGTGAACGATTACCTGTCCGAACAGGTGGTTATGAACTATGTCGATGAGGCGGCTCGAGACGCGGCCATTGCAGCAGGCACCACTTTGGTGGAGGGCATGGCTGCCTACTCTGGTGGAACCGGACAAACCAACTCTAAAACAATGGCTTATTACGACGGATCCACCTGGATTGTACTGGGGACGAAGGCGGCGATCGAAGCCCAAGAGAGTCGCACGGCCCGTCTCGTGGCCTACATGGAGGTCTACTGATTCCTATAGGTGGTAAAATGGAGGCGAGCACCTTATAAGGTACTCACTATCATATCCACCTTCGAAAGGCACCTCCATGAACTTTTGGCGCGATGCAATCGAACGGGCTGTCCGTACATTTGTCCAGGCTTACCTGGGCATTTGGATGGCGACCGGAGCGGACTTTGATGGGTTCAGCGATGTCAACAACCTGAAAGCAGGCGTTGTTGCCGTTGCCCTTTCCATCGCTATGGCGATGGGACTCAAGGGCGTTGGACCCAACAAGGATTCGGCTTCGACCGTTTAGCAACCAAACCAACGTACTAAGCCATTGGGGCCGCTTTCCTCATCTACAATGAGTGTAGATGATCAAGGAGAGCGGCCTTAATGCTTGCTGGAACCTATAATCTCACGGCGGAACAGGGCACTTCCTTTCTGTTGGTACTCAATTTCGAATACCCCGATCTGACCGATCCGAGTGGAGAGACATTTCTCCCCTGGAATCTGGCTGGCTTCACCGCCCGGATGCATGTCCGTCGACTGATCACGGATGCAAATTTCATGATCGAACTAACTACTGAGAACAGTGGAATCGAACTGGAGTCGGCGGAGATGGGTGAAATTCGTTTAATTATGACTCCCACCCAGACGGCTGCACTTGCCACGGATGGCGTTTACGACTTGGAACTTGTTGATGGTGCGGAAGTAAATAAGGTCATTTCTGGGGGCTTCACCCTCATCCCAGAGGTGACACGATGACTGGTATTCCAAATCAGGTTATTGTCAGTCAAAACGCACCAAATCAAATAGTCGTGCGAAGTAGTGCTGTTCCTGGCGGAAACACCCGTCGCTTTATCCATACACAAGCAAGTCCCGCTACGTCATGGAGCATTACCCATGCTTTGGGTGGAAAACCATCAGTTACTATCGTTGACACTTCGGATACCCATGTTGTAGGTGATGTAACATATAACAGCGACAGCAGTATCACGGTGTCATTCACAGCAGCGTTCTCCGGGTACGCGTATTTGACCTAAGGCAGGGCATATGGCCACAAAATTCGTTACCAATCTTGACCTCAATCAGAACCAGATTCTGAACGGTCGACTCGAGGCACTCGCGTCTGATCCTGCTTCTGGCAACTTCGAAGGTCGATTGATATACAACACGACCGAAGATGTTATCAAGGTCTATGACGGCGCTGCGTGGCGCAAGGCGATCCACGCTCTTGCCACCAACACGAACGCGCTGACCGTTTCTGAATCCAACGGCACGGCCACCTACTCGATTGCCGACGTTGTCAATGGCGGAGATTCCGGTCTTCTGACGGGTGCAGACAAAACAAAACTCGACAACGCCACAAGCACCAACACCAACTCCACGCTCGTCCTCCGTGACGGCAGCGGTCGTATACAGGTTTCCACCCCTTCCGCAGACCTGGATGCGGCCAACAAGGCTTACGTCGACGCTGCCCGCACCGGACTTGATGTCAAGGCATCCGTCGTAGCCGCCACTACGGCTGCCCTCACTCTGTCAAGTGACCTCGAAAATGGCGACACCCTCGATGGTGTAACGCTGGTCACCGGCGACAGGGTCCTGGTCAAGAACCAGGGTACTGGTGCCGAGAACGGCGTTTACATCGTTGCTGCTTCTGGCGCACCAAGCAGGGCAACTGACGCTGACTCCAACACGGAGATGACGCCAGGAATGTTCACCTTCGTTTCAGAAGGTACAACGAACGCTGATTCCGGCTGGGTGCTGACCAACGACGGTGACATCACTGTCGGCACAACCGATCTCGTCTTTGCCCTCTTCTCGGTTGCTGGCACAATCTTTGCCGGTGACGGTCTCAGCAAAACCGGCGACGTACTCGGCGTCAATGTGGCTGCTACCGGCGGCATTGTCATCACCAGCGACGACCTCGAAATCGAAATCGATCCAGGGATCAGTGGTCTGGGTACAAGTGCCAGCGGCCTCGCCCTTCAGGCCGCCATAGGTGGTGCTGGTCTCACCTTCACAACTGGCATTGTTGCAGTTGGGGCCGGAGACGGCATCACGGTCAACGCCAACGATGTCGCATTGGCAACCACCACCGGTGGCGCAGGCCTTACTTTCACCAGCGGCGTCCTCGCGGTCGGATCCGGAGACGGCATCACTATCAATGCCGATGATGTTGCTCTCGCCAGTAGCACCGGCGGCGCAGGTCTAACTTTCACCAGCGGCGTTCTCGCCGTTGGAGCCGGAGACGGCATTACTGTCAATGCAGACGATGTTGCATTGGCAAGCAGTACTGCTGGTCACGGCATTACATTCACATCTGGCGTTCTCTCAGTTACCGGTCTCGCTGTCTCGGCTTCCGGTCTGACAACCAGCACGCCAACAACTGCTCGCATTGCGAGCGACACTATCGGCGACGGTAGTGCAACAGCATTTGTGATCACTCACAACATGGGAACACGCGATGTAATCATCCAGGTTTACGACGCGGCCAGTTACGACACGGTTATCGCAGATGTCGTTCGCACATCTACTGACACGGCCACTGTTACTTTCTCCACTGCTCCGGCCAGCAACGCCTACGTCGCTATTGTTACTGGCTAAGGCAATCTCATAGCGCTCTGAGGAGCGCGGATTAGAAAGGTACGGTCGAGGCCGTGGCTCAGAAATTCAAAACCTCTATCTCCGTTGAGGAACTCGCAGCAGCATCGTCGCAGGCGGTCGGGGTCAAGGTCGATGGGGATTCTGAGCCGCGAGTCAGGATTGATGCCGGCGGCAAGATCACCTGGGGCTCTGGCGATGCTGCCGGTGATGTCACTCTGTACCGTTCTGCTGCCAACACCCTGAAAACGGATGACGCTCTCGATGCCAGCGCCGCCGGTGTTGTCAACCTGGTTACCAGCGGAGAGCCCTCGGGGGCTGCCGCTGATGGAACCATCGCGATCGACACCACAAACAACAAGTTCTATTTCAGATCAGATTCGGCGTGGCAGGAAATTGCTCTAGACACCCTGTCTGCAAC
>Ga0302120_10000078_pt1 | contig 34917 bp, 26 predicted proteins | sample AG5_Bottom_MG_FD_203118 | JGI IMG/M metagenome (GOLD analysis project Ga0302120, IMG submission 203118) | Marine microbial communities from Western Arctic Ocean, Canada - AG5_Bottom | ecosystem: Environmental > Aquatic > Marine > Oceanic | place: Canada: Western Arctic Ocean | collected 2017-10-01 | reverse complement strand
GCAATCCACCCGGAGGACGACCGGCTGACGCGCATTCCCGCCGAGCCCGGTGACGTGATCGTCCACCATGCCGCCACCCTCCACGGCGCCGGGCCCAACCGGTCGGCCACCGTGCGTCGGCGTGCCGTCTCGGTGCGCTACTGCGGCGATGGCGTCCGCTACGAGATCCGGCCCGGAGCACCCACCAAGCCCCACCACGCCGACGTCCGATCCGGCGACCCCGTCGTCGACCACCCCGGGTGCCCACTGGTCTGGAGCCGACCCCTAGGGTCCGGCCGATGAGCGCCTCGTGGTCCACGATCCCCCGACTGGTGGACGACGCCGCCGAGCGGTTCGGCGACCTCGAGGCATTCGTGGACGGCGACCTGCGCTGGACGTTCGCCGGTTACCGGGACCAGATCCACGCCGCTGCCAGGGCCCTGATGGCCAGGGGCATCGGCCCGGGCGACCGCATCGCCGTGTGGGCCCCCAACGTGGCCGAGTGGGCGGTGGCTGCCATCGGCGCCCACTGTGCCGGAGCGGTCCTCGTCCCGATCAACACCCGCTTCAAGGGTCGGGAGGCCGGGTACCTCCTGGACCGCACATCGGCCCGGATCCTTTTCACGGTCACCGACTTCCTGGACACCGACTACGTCGCCCTGCTGCGCGACGCCGGCCAGGGTGCCGACCTCGACGAGGTGGTGGTGCTGCGTGGCGCCGTCCCCGAGGGTTGTACGTCATGGCAGGAGTTCATGGCCGCCGGAGATTCCATTCACGACACCGACCGGGCCGCCCGATCGGCCGGGGTGGACGGCGACGACCTCTGCCACCTCATGTTCACATCGGGTACCACCGGATCCCCGAAGGGCGCAATGCTGAGGCACTCGGCGATCTGCCGGGCCTTCGAGTCGTGGAGCGACGTCATCGGGCTCCGGGCCGGGGACCGCTACCTGGTCGTAAACCCCTTCTTCCATGCCTTCGGCCTGAACGCCGGCATCCTCGCCTGCCTCATGAGGGGCGTCACGCTCGTCCCCCACCCGGTCTTCGACGTGCCGGCGGTGATGCGGCGAATCGGCGAGGAGCGCATCACCATGTTCCCCGGACCTCCCGCCATCTACCAGACCATCCTGAACCACCCCGGAATCGACGGCTTCGACCTGTCCTCGCTGCGCCTGGCGGTGACCGGAGCGGCGACGATCCCGGTGCAGATGATCCATGACATGCGCGACCGGCTCGGCTTCGAGAAGGTGGTGACCGGCTACGGCCTGACCGAGTCGTCGGGAATCGCCACGATGTGCCGCCACGACGACGACCCGGCCCTCATCGCCGGCACCTCCGGGCGGGCCATCGACGACGTGGAGGTCCGGGTCGTGGACCCGGACGGATCACAGTGCCCCGCCGGCCAGGCAGGCGAGGTGTTGGTCCGCGGCTACAACGTGATGGTCGGCTACCTGGACGATCCGGACCAGACGGACGAGGCCATAGACCCGGACGGCTGGCTGCACACCGGCGACATCGGGGTGATGGACGAGAACGGCTACCTGGACATCACCGACAGGGCGAAGGACATGTTCATCAACGGCGGGTTCAACGTGTACCCGGCGGAGGTCGAACAGTTGATGGGCGCCCACCCCGACATCGGCCAGGTGGCCGTCGTCGGCGTGCCCGACGAGCGCCTCGGAGAGGTCGGCATGGCCTTCGTGGTCCCAGCCACCGGTTCCACCCCGGACCCGGCCGGAATCCTCGCCTGGTGCATGGCCGAGATGGCCAACTACAAGGCCCCGCGCCACGTCGAGGTGGTCGACGCACTGCCCATGAACGCCAGTGGCAAGGTGCTCAAGTTCGAGCTCCGGGAACGGGCAGCCGCCGCCGGCTGACCGGACGGCCACCAGGACGCCACAGGGCCCAGCCGGACCTCCCGGACTCCGCACCGCTCGCCGCCTTCCATAGGGTCCGTCGGGGGCGCCGGTAGTCTGCTCCCGGCCATGGCCGACGACCACACCACCACATCCGACACGCCAGCCGGCCCGTATCCGGCGGCGGGTCGGGCCGACTTCCCGGCCATCGAGGAACGCGTGCTGGCCCGCTGGAAGGCCGAGGGCACGTTCCGCGACTCCATCGACGCCCGACCGGTCGACGACGAGTTCGTCTTCTTCGACGGCCCGCCCTTCGCCAACGGCCTGCCACACCACGGCCACCTCGTGACCGGCTACGTGAAGGACGTGATCCCCCGCTACCGGGCCATGCGGGGCCAACGGGTGGACCGCCGGTTCGGCTGGGACTGCCACGGCCTGCCCGCCGAGATGGAGGCCGAGAAGGAACTCCCCGTCTCCGGACGGGCCGACATCATCGAGTACGGCATCGACCGCTTCAACGCCCAGTGCCGCGAGTCGGTGCTGCGCTACACGGGCGAATGGGAGAAGACCGTCACCAGGCAGGCCCGGTGGGTCGACTTCGAGGACGACTACAAGACCCTGGACCTCTCCTACATGGAGTCGGTGATGTGGGCCTTCAAGCAGCTCTGGGACAAGGGCCTCGTCTACGAGGCATTCCGGGTCATGCCGTACTCCTGGGGCGCCGAGACCCCGCTGTCGAACTTCGAGATCCGCCTCGATGACGCCACCCGTCCCCGGCAGGACCCCGCCATCACCGTGACCTTCGACCTGACGCCACTCGACGGCGACCCGGGACCGATGCGGATAATGGCGTGGACCACCACACCGTGGACCCTGCCATCCAACCTGGCCCTGGCCGTGGGCCCCGAGGTGGCCTACTCGCTGCGCCAGGCAGCCGACGGAACGGTGTTCGTGCTGGGGTCCGAGGCCGTGGAGCGCTACGCGGCCCAGCTGGAGGGCACCACCGAGGTCGGCACCTGCCTTGGCGGCGAGCTCGTGGGCCGCACCTTCACGCCGATGTTCGACTTCTTCGCCGACAGGACCGACGCCTTCCGGATCCTCGGCGCCGACTTCGTGGACGCCTCGGAGGGCACCGGCGTGGTCCACATGGCCCCCGGCTTCGGCGAGGACGACCAGACGACCTGCGAGGCGGCCGGCATCCCGATCGGGCAGGTGGTCCCGGTGGACGACCTGGGGAGGTTCACCGACCAGGTCGGTCCGTGGGCCGGACTGAACGTCTTCGACGCCAACCCCGAGATCATCAGGCACCTCAAGGAGGCCGGTCGGGTCGTCCGGCACGACACCTACGAGCACAACTACCCGCACTGCTGGCGAACCGACACGCCGATCATCTACAAGGCGATCTCCTCGTGGTTCGTAAAGGTCACCGACATCCGGGACCGGTTGATGGAAACCAACCAGGAGATCAACTGGGTCCCCTCCCACGTCAGGGACGGGCGGTTCGGCATGTGGCTGGACGGAGCGCGCGACTGGTCGATCAGCCGCAACCGATTCTGGGGCTCGCCCATCCCGGTCTGGCGCAGCGACGATCCGACGTACCCGCGCATCGACGTCTACGGCAGCCTGGACGAGATCGAACGCGACTTCGGGGTCCGACCCGACGACCTCCACCGACCGTTCATCGACGACCTGACCCGACCCAACCCCGACGACCCGACCGGCAGGTCGACGATGCGCCGGGTTCCCGAGGTACTGGACTGCTGGTTCGAATCGGGCTCGATGCCCTTCGCCCAGGTTCACTACCCCTTCGAGAACCGAGAGTGGTTCGAGGAGCACTTCCCGGCCGACTTCATCGTCGAGTACATCAACCAGACCCGGGGCTGGTTCTACACACTGCACGTCCTGGCCACCGCCCTGTTCGACCGCCCGGCCTCCAAGAACGTCATCTGCCACGGGATCCTGCTGGCCGAGGACGGCACCAAGCTGTCCAAGAAGTTGCGCAACTACACGGAGCCATCGATCGTCTTCGACAACCAGGGTTCCGACGCCCTGCGTTGGTACCTGATGTCCTCGACGATCTTGAGGGGCGGCGACCTCCGCATCTCCGACTCCGGAATCGACGACGTCGTGCGCCAGGTCCTGCTGCCGATCTGGAACGCCTACGGATTCTTCACCCTGTACGCCAACGTCGACGAGCACAGGGCCACCATGCGCTCCGACTCCGGGCACCTCCTGGACCGGTACCTGCTGGCCAAGACCTCGATGCTGGTCGAGGCGGTCGCCGACCGGATGGACGCCTACGACCTGCCCGGCGCCACCCACGAGCTCCAGGGCTTCATCGATGCCCTCAACAACTGGTACATCCGGCGAAGTCGGGACCGCTTCTGGAGCAAGTCGACGGCCGCCGACGACGCCGACAAGCGCGACGCCTACGACACGCTCTACACCGTGCTCGTGACCTTCTGCCGGGTGGCCGCTCCGCTGCTCCCCATGGTCTCCGAGGAGATCCACTCGGCACTAACCGGTGGATCAAGCGTCCACCTGGCGGACTGGCCGAATGCCGACGACCTGCCCTCCGACCCGGCGCTGGTCGCCCGCATGGACCGCCTGCGCGACGTGGCCTCAACCACCCTGCGCCTCCGGGAGGACCATGGCCTACGGGTACGCCTGCCGCTGTCGTCGCTGATCGTGGCTGGCGCCGACTCCGAGTCCCTGGCCGACCTGGTCGACCTGCTGGTCGACGAGGTGAACGTGAAGTCCGTGGTGCTGACCGACGACCTGACGGACCATGCCCGGTTCGTGATGCGACCCGATGGGCGTGCGCTGGGGCCCCGCCTGGGCGGCGACGTGCAGGCCGTATTCGGTGCGGCTCGATCGGGCAACTACGAACTGCACGACGACGGCACGGCGACCGTCGCCGGGCACCTGCTCCAGCCGGACGAGTTCACCCTCGGCGTGGAGTCACCGGAGGGCGTGACGGCCGCAGCCCTGGGCAGCAGCGACGCTGTCGTGGTACTCGACACCGAGGTCACCGAGGACCTGGCCAGGGAGGGCCTGGCCCGCGACGTGGTCCGCCAGGTCCAGCAGGCAAGACGCGACGCCGCACTGGTGGTGACCGACAGGATCAGGCTGGTACTGGACGGCGACGACGCCCTGCTGAACGCAGTCCGGGTACACGAGGACCACGTGGCCGGCCAGGTCCTGGCCACCGAGGTGGTATACGGACCCGTCGAGGGCGACTCGGACGGTGCGGTCGTGGCCACCGTCGAAGGCACCGAGCTGCGCTTCCGGTTGAGCGTCACCTGACCCCGGTCGGACGGGGCCGCCGCCTCAGTCGTCCAGCCGGCGACCGGCCTCCACCAGGTTGATCTCCCAGATGACCTGCTCAAGGCGGTCCGACGCAGAGATCGTCGAATAGCGCAGCGGGTTCTCCGGAGTCACGCAGCTCGGCAACGGCGCCAGCATCGTCCACGGCGTCGGATGGCAGAACTGCACCACCGAGTGGCGATCACCCGGCGCATCGGAGACCACCCTGTGGATGCCCGGCGGGATCAGGCCGTTCGTGAGGTGGTCGAGCATGATCCCCGTGTTGACGATGACGTGTCCGTCCGGTGGGGTGGCGGCGATCCAACCGTCGTCGGTCTTCACCTGCAGGCCCGAGGCCGTGGCACGCGGAAGGGCGGTGATGAGGTTGATGTCGCCGTGCTCGGCGGCCCAGACGTGTTCGTCACCGGGTGCCAGGTCCATGGACGGGTAGTGGAGGGCCCGCGTCAACGCCGCCCCGTCACGCAGCATGGTGTCGAAGAAGCCCTCGTCGACGCCCAGGCCGACAGCCAGGATCCTCAGCACCCTGCGCTGCAGGTCCAGCGTGACACGGTGGAACTCCATCAGCACCTCGGTCGTACCCGGCAGGTCGGCGTCGGGCAACGTGGGCTCGCCGTAACGGTGGGGGAAGCGGCGGCGGAGTGGATGGCCGACCGGTACCGGAGCGCTCCAGTTGAGCATCTCCTTCCAGTCCGGAACGTCGGAGACCGCTGCGGTCTCGACCAGCAGGCCCGTGTAGCCGGTCTGCCCGTTGGCACCGTCCACGGTGTAGCGGTCCTTGCGGTCCTGCGGCAGGGCGAAGAAGTCCGCCAGGCGCCCGTAGGCATCGTCGAGCAGGTCCTCGGAGAGGTCGTGGCGTACGTAGACGAAGCCGGTGGCGAGGCTGCGCATGGTGCCATCCACGATGGCGCGTCGGTTGGACGCATCGCCTGCCTCGAAAGCCGGGAGGTCCACGTCCAGAATCGGCGACTGTCGGGAACGGGTGGATTCGGTCACCCAGACACGTTATGCCGACGGATCACGTGGACGAGCGGCCTGAAGGTCCCGGGGCCACCGGTGGGCGGCCGACGGGTCCGGGAGGAAGGTCCCGTGGCGCTCCAGCCGGCCGACCACCCGGAGCGCGAATCCCAGTGATATCAGCCTGGATCCGACCACGCCACGCGTGACCTACGAAAAGTTTTCGAACACGGCGCGGATTCTCTTGACATCCTTGTAGTTACATGCGTGCAATTCAGAACCCGGGACGCTCGCACGACCTCTCCCGACCAGACCATCGAGAGATGGGACGGACGGAGGAACGCGCTTCACCCGGATAACCCGGAGGCCACAGGACGAGGGCCGCCGGGGTGACGTAGGCGGGAACCAGGAAGACAAGAGGACACAGGAAGAAGATGGCACTCACAGAGGACCGCATCGGCGGAGTTGACACCGAACCGGCTGGCGCCACCCCCATGCGGGTCCGCAAGCGCAACGGCGACCTGGAACCAGTCGACGTCAACAAGATCGTGAAGGCGGTGGAACGGTGCGCCCTCGGCCTGCCCGGCGTGGACCCGATGCGCGTCGCCACCCGGACCATCTCCGGCCTCTGCGACGGCGCCACCACGGAGGAGCTCGACGAGCTCTCGATCCGCACGTCGGCGGCCCTCATCATCGAGGAGCCCAACTACTCCCGGCTGGCCGCCCGCCTGCTGGCCACCGTCATAGACAAGGAGGTCCGCAACCAGGGCATCCACTCGTTCTCGCAGTCCGTCGGCATGGGACTCGAGCAGGGAATCATCGGGGCCGAGGTGGCCCAGTTCGTGGCGACCAACGCCCGCAAGCTGGACGACACCATCGAGAGCGACCGGGACCACCTCTTCGAGTTCTTCGGCCTCCGCACCGTCTACGACCGCTACCTGCTGCGGCACCCCGAGAACCGCAGGGTCACCGAGACCCCCCAGTACTTCTTCCTGCGCGTGGCCTGCGGGCTCTCCACCTGTCCGGACGAGGCCATCCACTTCTACCGCCTCATCTCCTCGCTGCAGTACCTGCCCTCCAGCCCGACCCTGTTCAACTCGGGCACCGTCCACCCCCAGATGTCCAGCTGCTACCTGCTGGACTCCCCGGAGGACAGCCTCGAGGGCATCTACAAGCGCTACACCGACATCGCCCAGCTCTCGAAGTTCGCCGGTGGCATAGGCGTGGCATGGCACCGCATACGGTCGAAGGGTTCCCTCATCCGGGGTACCAACGGCCTGTCGAACGGCATCATCCCCTGGCTCAAGACCCTCGACAGCTCGGTCGCCGCGGTCAACCAGGGCGGTCGCCGCAAGGGAGCGGCCTGCGTCTACCTCGAGACGTGGCACGCCGACATCGACAACTTCCTGGACCTCCGGGAGAACACGGGAGACCCGACCCGCCGGACCCACAACCTGAACCTGGCCAACTGGATCCCCGACCTCTTCATGGAACGGGTGGAGAAGGACTGGCAGTGGTCGCTGTTCGACCCGCACAAGGTGCCGCACCTGACCGACCTGTTCGGCGCCGAGTTCGAGGCCGCCTACCAGAAGGCCGAAGAGGAGGGCATCTACGAGCGCCAGGTCCCGGCACGGGAGCTCTACAGCCGGATGATGCGGTCCCTGGCCCAGACAGGCAACGGCTGGATGACCTTCAAGGACGCCTCCAACAGGAAGTGCAACCAGACCGGGACCGAGGGGCGTGTCGTGCACCTCTCCAACCTCTGCACCGAGATCCTGGAGGTCACCGACCAGTCGGAGACCGCCGTCTGCAACCTCGGCTCGGTGAACCTCAGCTCGCTGGTCGTGGACGGTGCGTTCGACTTTGACCGGTTGGCCGAGGTCGTACGCCTGGCTGTGCCGTTCCTGGACCGCGTGGTCGACATCAACTACTACCCGACCCCGGAGGCCCAGACCTCCAACTCGGCATGGCGCCCCGTGGGCATGGGGCTGATGGGCCTGCAGGACGTGTTCTTCAAGCTGGGGATGACGTTCGACTCGCCCGAGGCCCGCGAGCTCTCCAGGCGGATCTCAGAGGAGATCTACTTCAACGCCCTCTGGGCATCCACCGAGTTGGCGGAGGCTGCAGGCCCACATCCCAACTTCGGGATCACCAGGGCGGCCCAGGGCGACCTCCAGTTCGACCTGTGGGGCGTGGAGCCGACGGACACGGCCCGCTGGGAGACCCTCCGGGCACGCGTCTCGGAGCACGGCCTGCGCAATTCCCTGCTCATCGCCATCGCCCCGACAGCGACCATCGCGTCGATCGCCGGCTGCTGCGAGTGCATAGAGCCACAGGTGTCGAACCTCTTCAAGCGCGAGACGCTCTCCGGTGAGTTCATGCAGATCAACCGGTACCTGGTGAGCGAGCTCCAGGGTCGTGGCCTCTGGGACGAGGCGCTGGCCAACCGGATCAAGATGTCGGAGGGTTCCATCCAGGAGGTCGAGGGGATCCCGGAGGACCTGAAGGGCATCTACCGCACCGTATGGGAGGTGCCAATGCGGTCGCTGATCGACATGGCCGCCGAACGGGGCGCCTACATCGACCAGAGCCAGTCGTTGAACCTGTTCATGGAGTCGCCGACCATCGGGAAGCTCAGCTCCATGTACCTGCACGCATGGAAGTCCGGGGTGAAGACCACCTACTACCTGCGTTCCCGACCGGCCACCCGTATCAACAAGACGACCACCGGTGGTCCGATCGACGGTCCCGGAGGTGGGGAGACGGTTGCAGTGCCGACCTTCACCGACGAGGAGGCCGCCGCATGTTCGCTGGAAAACCCCGAGTCGTGTGAGGCGTGCGACTGATGGCCCTGGCAGAAGTTCCGTACGAGGAATCAGCCGACGCTGCAGCACCCACGCCCACTCCGACCACGCGGCGGGCCAACATCCTGGACCCGGGCTTCGACCTGACGCTCCGACCAATGCGCTACCCGGTGTTCTACGAGATGTACCGGGATGCCATCAAGAACACCTGGACGGTCGACGAGATCGACTTCTCCGACGACCTGGTCGACCTGGATCGCAAGCTCCTGCCGGCAGAGAAGCACCTCATCAACCGGCTGGTCGCATTCTTCGCGACCGGTGACTCGATCGTGTCCAACAACCTGGTTCTGAACCTGTACCAGCACATCAACGCACCCGAAGCCCGGATGTACCTGTCGCGCCAGCTCTACGAGGAGGCGCTGCACGTCCAGTTCTACCTCACGCTGCTCGACAACTACATCCCCGAAATGGAAGAACGGGAAGCCGCCTTCGCAGCGATCCACAACATCGATTCGATCGCCCAGAAGGGCGAGTTCTGCTTCAAGTGGATGCGGTCGGTGAACGGCCTCGACGAGCTGCACACCGATGCCGATCGCAAGACCTTCCTCCTCAACCTGATCTGCTTCGCCACCTGCATAGAGGGATTGTTCTTCTTCGCCGCCTTCGCCTACGTGTACTTCCTGCGCTCCAAGGGGCTGCTGAACGGCCTGGCCGCCGGCACCAACTGGGTCTTCCGCGACGAGAGCTGCCACATGAACTTCGCCTTCGAGGTGATCAACACGGTTCGCTCCGAGCAGCCCGAACTGTTCGACGAGGAGCTCGGTTCCCAGATCTACGCCATGCTGGACGAGGCCGTCGAGTGCGAGTACCGGTTCGCCGAGGACCTCCTGGGTCAGGGCGTGCCGGGGATGTCCACCGCCGATACCAGGCAGTACCTCCAGTTCGTGGCCGACCAGCGGCTCGCCCAGCTGGGCCTGGACCGGGTCTACAACGTCAGGAATCCATTCGGATTCATGGAGTTGCAGGACGTCCAGGAGTTGACCAACTTCTTCGAGCGCACCGTCGCCGCCTACCAGACGGGCGTCGAGGGAGCGGTCGCCTTCGACGAGGAGTTCTAGCCCGGTCTGGACCAGTTGCCCGGGTTGGCCCGGCCCCGAGGGGTCCGACTCAGCTGCCCGGCCCGTCGCTGCCACGGCGACGCAGGGCCACCACGCCGGCGCCCAGCGCCAGGACGGCGGCGAGACCCAACGTCGCCACGCCGATCCCACGGTCGGCCCGGTCGACCGGCATGGCGGCCACCTGCTTCAGCGTGTCGGACGGCGACACCGTCGTGGGCGGACTGGTGACCTTCGGCTCCAAGGCGGGTACGGCCATCGTGACGGTCCCGGCCGGAGAAACCGTCGTCGTCGTGGACGGTGGACCAGTCGTCGTCGTGGACGGTGGACCAGTCGTCGTTGCGCCGGTCGACAGGTCGACGGCGGGCCGGGCCCGAAAGGGCCCGGACACCTCGTAGGTGACGCCGACGTGTCGGCCCTCCACACCATCACCCCAGTCGATGGCCTCCACCACATCACGCACCAGGGCCTCGCCCCGGCCACGCAACGAGCTGACGTAGAGGCGGGTTCCGGACGGATCGAAGCACGGGCCGGTGATGGCCGAGAGCCGGTGGTCGTCACCCACCATCCGGCAGAACGGGGCCACGAGGCCCTCGGTGCCGATCAGCACCAGCTCCATGTCTCCCCGATCCTCGGCCACGAACAGGTCGCCGGAAGCGGGTGCGACGGTCAGGTCACCGATCCCCACCAACGGCTGGCGGTGGCCGGAGCCGTCCCAGACGACCGAGTGGCGCTGGGTGGGCAGGTCCACAGCGTGGACCCGGTCATCCAGGGCGGTGGTGAAGAGCAGGGAACCGTCATGCACCCAGACGCCGCCCCCCATGGGCGTGACGAATCCATCGGCTGCCTGTACCCGGGTGGGGGCAACGCCGCCGGACGGGTCGGATACTGAAATCCACGAGACGCCACCCTCGGGGTCCACGACCATCGCCTCCAGGGGCCCGTCGGCCAGCGCTGCACCCGATGCCGACCCGGCGAGCATGGTGAAGCGGTACAGGCGGCCGTCACGGTGGGCCTCGGTCAGGTAGCAGTGGCCACCGACCGGGTCGACGGCGACGGACCCGTGGGTGCGGACGCCCAGGGCATTGCGTGGCACCGGTGGAGAACCACCCGTCGGGTCGCACTCCCAGACCCTGCCATCGCCCTGATGGGCCTCCTGGCAGGAGAGCCACGTGCCCCACGGCGTGGTGGCGCCACGGCTGTTGGAATGGCTGCCCTCCAGGATCGGGTAGGCATCGAGGATCGAGCCGTCGGAGTCGAACCTGATCGACGAGGCACCCCCGGCCGACTCACCAATGGTCTGGAAGTCGAAGACCTCGTGGTTGCAGGCCAGGATCCAACCGCCGTCCAGCGCCGGGAAGGTCCCCTTCCCATCCGGGAAAAGCGGCCATGTGTAGTCCGTGGCGCCGACCCCGGTACCGCCCACGGCCACGATGCGCGATGAGAACCCCTCGGGCAGGACGAGGCCGTTTCCGTCAGGCGTACGACCATCCAGGGAGCCGTAGGGGCCGGGAGTCGGCGACGATGCCAGGGCCGCCAACCCGGTCTGCGCCGAAGCCGTACCGCCCACCCCCAGGATGGCCGAGGCGACCGCCGTACCGCCCAGGGTCAGGCCGTTCCGGAGGACGGCCCGTCGGTGCACCGGTCAGCCGCCGAACGCTTCCAACAGGCGCTCGGCCGCGGCTGAAGGCGTGGTCAGGCCGTCGAGGACCTCGGCCTCTGCCGCCCCCAGGAGGGCCAGTACCGCTGGATCGCGGCGCAGCGAGTCCAGCAGCCGGTCCTCCACCATCGACCACATCCAGGACAGCCGCTGTGCACGGCGTCTGTCCTCCCACTCCCCGGTGGCGGTCATCAGGGACCGGTGGTCGCCTATGCGATTCCAGAGGTCGTCCAGGCCGTCACCGGTCTGGCCGGAACATGTCATGACCGGCGGGGTCCATGTGGGGCTGGTCGCCTGCGTGAGGCGTAGGGCCGCCGAGTAGTCCCGTACCGCGGTCCGTGCCGCTGGAACGTTGTCGCCATCCGCCTTGTTGACGGCGATCAGGTCGGCCATCTCCAGCACGCCCTTCTTGATGCCCTGCAACTCGTCACCGGCACCGGGCAGCATCAGGACCAGGAAGAAGTCGACCATGGCGGCCACCACGGTCTCGGACTGGCCGATCCCGACCGTCTCCACCAGCACCACGTCGTGTCCGGCCGCCTCCAGGACCATCACCGTCTCCCTGGTGGATCGGGTCACGCCACCGAGGGTCCCGGCGCTGGGCGAGGGCCGCACGAAGGCCGAGGGGTCGTTCGAGAGGCGCGGCATACGGGTCTTGTCCCCGAGGATGCTCCCTCCCGTCACCGTGCTGGTCGGGTCCACCGCCAGGACGGCCACCCGGTGGCCGGCGGCGGTGAGCATCGAACCGAGGGCCTCGATGAAGGTGCTCTTGCCCACGCCCGGCACGCCGGTGATGCCCACGCGCTGGGCATCGCCGGCGTGCGGTGCCAGTGCATCGAGCAGCAGGCGGGCGTCGACCCGGTGGTCCGGCCTCGTGGACTCCACGAGCGTCACCGCTCGCCCGACCGACGCGCGGTCGCCGCTCAGGACACCTTCGACCAGAGCGTCTACGGCCATTTCCGGTCGCCTATCAGGACAGCCGGTCGAGCAACTCGACCGCTGCCTCGGCAATGACGGTTCCCGGCGGGAACACGGCGACGGCCCCGGCGGCCAGCAACGCAGCATGGTCCTGCTGTGGGATCACGCCACCCACCACTATGGCGATGTCGGGGCGCCCCTGGGCAGCCAACTCGTCACGCAGCTCCGGGACAAGGGTGAGGTGGCCGGCCGCAAGGGAGCTGACGCCGACGACGTGGGCGTCGTTCTCGACCGCCTGACGGGCCACCTCGCCGGGGGTGGAGAACAGCGGACCGATGTCCACGTCGAACCCCAGGTCGGCGAACGCCGTGGCTATGACCTTCTGTCCACGGTCGTGGCCGTCCTGGCCCATCTTGGCCACGAGGATCCGCGGGCGCCGACCGTTCGCCGCCTCGAAGTCGACGACGCAGCTGCGCGCCGCTCCGAGGATCTCGCCGTCACCCATCTCGCTGCTGAACACCCCGGAGATCGTACGGACCTCGGCCACGTGGCGCCCGAACACCTTCTCGAGGGCGTCGCTGATCTCCCCGACCGTGGCCCGGGCACGTGCTGCGTCTATCGCCAGTGCCAGCAGGTTGCCCTCGCCCGACCCGGCACACCGTGTGAGCGCATCCAGGGCCGACCCGCAGGCCGCAGCATCACGTTCGGCCCGCAGCCGCTCCAGCCGGGCCACCTGGTCGGCCCGCACCTGGGCGTTGTCCACCCTCAGCACCTCGACCTCGTCCCGGGTCTCGGGGCGGTAGCAGTTGACGCCGATGACCGACTGCCTACCGGCGTCGATCCGGGCCTGGGTCCTGGCCGCAGCCTCCTCGATCCGCAGCTTCGGGATTCCGGCCTCGATGGCGCGTGCCATGCCTCCCATCTCCTCCACCTCGGCGAGGTGGGCCATGGCACGTGCCGCCAGGTCGTGGGTGAGCCTCTCCACGTGGAAGCTGCCGCCCCACGGGTCGACCACACGGCAGGTGCCGCTCTCCTGCCGGAGGAACAGCTGCGTGTTGCGGGCGATCCGGGCCGACGAGTCGGTGGGCAGGGCGAGGGCCTCGTCGAGGGCGTTGGTGTGGAGCGACTGGGTGTGGCCCTGGGTGGCCGCCATGGCCTCGACGCAGGTCCGCACCACATTGTTGTAGACGTCCTGGGCCGTCAGGCTCCAGCCCGAAGTCTGCGAGTGGGTTCGCAGCGAGGAGGACTTCGGATCCTCCGGCGAGAACTGCCGCATGAGGTCGGCCCAGAGAAGGCGGGCGGCCCGCAGCTTCGCCACCTCCATGAAGAAGTCCATGCCGATGGCCCAGAAGAAGCTCAGTCGCGGGGCGAATGCGTCGATGTCCAGACCGGCCTCCACCCCAGCCCGGACGTACTCCAGGCCGTCGGCCAGCGTGTAGGCCAACTCCAGGTCGGCGGTAGCCCCCGCCTCCTGCATGTGGTAGCCGGAGATCGAGATTGAGTTGAACCTGGGCATCTCGGCGCTGGTGAAGGCGAAGATGTCGGAGATGATCCGCATGGACGGGGCCGGCGGATAGATGTAGGTGTTCCGGACCATGAACTCCTTGAGGATGTCGTTCTGGATGGTCCCGGTGAGTTGCGCCGGGGCCACGCCCTGCTCCTCGGCCGCCACCACGTAGAGGGCCAGGATCGGCAGCACGGCGCCGTTCATGGTCATCGAGACGCTCATGCGGTCCAACGGGATGCCATCGAAGAGCATCCGCATGTCCAGGATCGAGTCGATTGACACGCCGGCCATGCCGACGTCGCCGGAAACACGCGGATGGTCGCTGTCGTAGCCCCTGTGGGTGGCGAGGTCGAACGCCACCGACAGGCCCTTCTGGCCGGACGCCAGGTTCCGCCGGTAGAAGGCGTTGCTCTCCTCGGCGGTCGAGTAGCCGGCGTACTGGCGAACGGTCCATGGCTGGCTGGCGTACATCGTGGGGTACGGCCCGCGTAGGTACGGCGCAGCACCGGGCCAGGTCTCCATGAAGTCCAGGCCGGCCACGTCGGATGCGCTGGACAGCGGCGCCACGACAAGGCCCTCGGGGGTCTCGTTGGCCAGGTCCGCTGGCGTGCGACCCACCTCGCTGCGAACCCGGTCGGCCCACGCCTCGCGGTCATCGGACGGGCCCGGGGCAGAACCCAGCTGGACGGTCGTGAAGTCGGGTATCCCGGTCATCGGACCACCCCCAGGTCATCCAGTGTCCGGGACAGGAGGTCGACGACGTCGACACCGGCGTGGATGAACTCGTCCACGCCGGAGGCACGCAGGTCGGCCTCGTCGTCTCCGGCTCGGCCGGCCAGGTAGACGCGCTGCACGCCGGCCGCTTTCAGTCCTCCGACGACGGCCGCGGCCTCATCGCGATAGCGCTCGTCGGAACCGCAGAGAACCGCTATCAGGGCGCCCCCGGCATCGGACCCGGCACCGCCAGAACCGTCGGGCCCGGGGGCCCGTGTCGCTCCGGCCGGATCACCTGGCTCCACGGCACGGATGCCCGCCACGCCGAAGAGGTTCCTGGCGAACGTGGACCGTGCCATGTGCTCCGCTGCAGGTCCGAGGGTGACGAGCAGGACGGTAGGCACGGGGTCGCTGGCCACCACGGCATCACGCAGGACCTCGAACGGCTCCGACCGCCGCCTAAGCGGCAGTGGGCCGGTCGGCGGGGCAGGGAGCGGCTGCCTCTCCAGCAGGACCTCCTCGACGTTCGGGAACTCGGAGACCCCGGTGACCGACTCGCTGAGGTCGGCGAGGCGACCGGCACGCTCCCTCCAGCACGCCTCGGCCTCGGCAGCCAGCCGGCCGGAGGCCAGGGCCGCAGCCATCCCCCCGTCCGCCTCGATCTCCCGGAACCGCTCCCAGGCCTCCATGGCCAGCCGTGCCGTGAGGTCCTCCACGTACCAGGAGCCGCCGGCCGGATCGATCACCCTGGCCAGCCCGCTCTCCTCCAGGAGCACGAGTTGCAGGTTGCGGGCCGTGCGGCGTCCGAACTCGTCGGGTCGTCCCAGGGCGCTGTCAAAGGGCCGGACCGTCACGGAATCAGCCCCGCCGGTTCCGGCTGCGAACGCCGCCACCGTGGACCGGAGCATGTTCACCCACGGGTCCCAGCGGGTCAGCATGACCGCCGAGGTGATCGCGTGCTGCTGGGGTGCCCGGTCCCCCATGTCGGCCCCGGAGGCCTCCGCGACGCGGGCCCAGAGCCGACGGGCGGCGCGGAACCTGGCCAAGGTCAGGAACTGGTCGGCATCGGCGGTGAGCGTGAAGGTCAACGACCGCAGTGCCTCGGACAGCGACAGGCCATGGTCGGTAAGGGCCCGCAGGTACGCCACACCGGTGGCCAGGCCGGCGGCCAGTTCCCGGGCATCGCTCGTTCCGGCATCCGCGTAGGGGGTCGTGTCGACGGTGACCGGCCTGACACCCGGAAGGCCACGAGCCCGGTCGACGACGGCCAGGGAGCCGGCGTCCAGACAGGCGACACCCGGGACATCTGGACCCCCGTGGCGTGCGTGCACCCCCATCGGGTCCAGGCCCAGGTCACCGCGCCGGTCGCCCTCCGGCACGGAGCGCTCCTCCCACAGGTCGAGCATCCACCCGGCCACCTCCACCGAACGGGGCCCCGGCACGAGGGCCACCGTCGTCATCTCGAGGTGGACGCCGTCCAGCACGCCGTCCAGGTCACGGAGCGATTCGATGCCGACGGCCATGGGGTCCAGCAGCACCGAGGTGGAGCCTCGCAGCAGCTCGTCCAGGACCACGGCGTTGGAGGCGCCTATCCCGTCCTCGACCACGAGAGCGCGGACGTCCCAGCCATCCACCACCTGGCCGGAGGACCTACGCCCACGGGTGAAGGTCCCGGCGCCCGGCAGGCCGGCCGGATCACCGGCCGTGGACGACTGATCGGACCCGTAGACGACAGGTATACGAATCCCGTCCGCTGTCGTGGTGGCCAGCGAGTCCACTGTGCGTCCCCTGAGCCCTACCTCGGCCAGCGCCATCCAGGCCTCGCGGTCGACCGCCTCGAAGTCGGCAGCGGACACCTCGGGATCGACGCTCTCGCTGGCCATGGGCCGATGGTAGGTGACGCCCCCCTGCGTCCCTGAAGCCATGTGACCGGTGACCCCGGACCCGGCCTTGCCCACCGACCGACCCCTCAGCAAGCCTTCCGGATGTCAGAGGCCTGCATTCCCCTACATCGGGAGTCGAGATGTCCGAGCCACCTACGGCAACCGGGCACCCTCGCCGGTGGTTCATCCTCTCGATCCTGACCCTGTCGCTGGTCATGGTGGTGGCCAGCGTCAGCTCGATGAACCTGGCGCTCCCGTCGATCCAAAGGGGCCTCAACGCCACCGCATCCCAGATCGTGTGGATCAACGCCTCCTACGCCCTGATGCTGGCTGCGATACTCCTCCCCGCCGGTGCGCTGGGAGACCGATTCGGTCGGCGGGGCGCCCTTCTCGTCGGCCTCGGCATCATGCTGACCGGCTCCGTCCTGGGGGCCACCAGCGACTCCGCCGGTCAGATAATCGCCTGGCGTTGCCTGATGGGCGTGGGCGCAGGCCTGGTCATGCCAGCCACCCTGTCCATCCTCACCACCGTGTTCCCGGCCAACGAACGCAGCAGGGCCATCGCCATCTGGGCGGGCTTCGCCGGAGCCGGCGGGGCAATCGGCATCCTGGCTGCCGGCGTACTCCTGGAATTCTTCTGGTGGGGCTCCATCTTCTTCGTGAACATCCCGATCGCCGTCACTCTCTTCGTCCTGACGGTGCTCTTCGTCCCGTCCTCACGCGACTCCCTCAGACACCCCATGGATCCCCTCGGTGGCCTGCTCTCGGCGGGCGCCCTGGCAGCCCTCGTGTTCGCCCTCGTGCAGGGTCCCGAGTACGGCTGGACCGATCCACGGATACTGGTAAGCGCCGTCACATCCGTGCTGCTCGGAAGGGCCTGGGTGGCCGCGGAGCGACGCAGGGAGCACCCGATGCTCGACCCGTCCCTGTTCCGCATCCCACGCTTCGGCCTGGGAAGCCTCGGAATCGCATCAGCGTTCGCGGTGATGTTCGGAATGTTCTTCGGCTTCGCCCAGTTCATGCAGTTCGTCCTCGGCTACTCGGCACTCGACACGGCGATCCGGACGTTGCCATTCGCCGCCACGATGATCACCTTCTCCCAGCTCGGGCCGAAGCTGGCCTCCAGGATCCACGTCCGATCGGTGATCGCAGGCGGCCTGGTCCTAACCGCCATCGGCCTCCTCTGGATGTCCACCGTGAACATCTCGAGCGGGTACCTCCAGATCGTCGGTGGCCTGAGCCTGGCCGCTGCCGGCATGGCGCTGTCCTTCCCCGCAGCCACCGAAGCCATCGTCGGCTCGCTGCCCCAGGACAAGGCGGGCGTGGCCTCAGCCGTCAACGACACCACGCGTGAGGTCGGAGCCGCCGTCGGCATAGCCCTGCTGGGCAGCCTCATGAGTTCCGGCTACCGCCGTAGCGTCGGCGATGCCTTCGACGCCCTGCCGGCCACTGCTGCCGAGGCCGCCCGAGACTCTGTCGGTGCGGCCCTCCACGTCGCCCAACAGGCACCGGAGTCGGTGCGCTCCGGTCTGGTCCTGACGGCTCGAACCGGCTTCGCCGAGGGCTATTCGCTGGCCATGATGGTCGGGGCCGCCCTGCTGGTGACCACCGCAGTCGTGGTGTTCCGCTGGTTCCCGAAGGACTGACAACGACCCACCCGGCGGGAACCCGGGAACAGGGAACCGGCGCACTTGGACAGATGTCCCTCCGGCTGCGACCCCGGTGGGTCCGGATGCGAGGATTGCCGGATGCGAATCACCACCTCCATCAACTACACCACCGACCCGCAGACCGCCGCCGCCCAGGCACGGGAGCTGGAGGCGGCCGGCGTCGACTGCATCTGGATCCCCGAGGCCTACGGCTTCGACGCCGTCAGCCTGCTGGGCTACCTGGCGGCCAGCACCTCCACCGTGGAGCTGGCCAGCGGCATCCTGAACACCTACTCCCGCACCCCGGCCCTGCTGGCCCAGACGGCGGCCGGCCTGGACGCCCTGTCCGATGGCCGATTCATCCTGGGCCTCGGTGCCTCCGGGCCACAGGTGATCGAGGGCTTCCACGGCATGCCGTACGACCGACCGCTGACGCGCATGAAGGAGATAATCCAGATCTGCCGGTCCGCCTGGCGCCGTGAGCGCCTCGAGCACGAGGGCAGGGTCTTCACGCTGCCCCTGCCCGCGGACCAGGGAACCGGGCTGGGCAAGCCCCTGAAGATCATCAACCACCTGAAGCGGTCGAACATTCCGATCTACATCGCCGCTCTGGGCCAGAAGAGCGTGGAGGAGACGGCCGCCACTTGCGAGGGCTGGCTTCCGTTCCTCGTCTACCCGGAGCGGATGGACCAGGTGTGGGGCGATGCCGTCAGGGCCGGCAAGGCCCGCCGGGATGACAGCCTCGACGGGTTCGACGTGGTGGCCGGTGGCCTCGTGGCGATCGGCGACGACGCAGCGCAGTACCGCGACTACGCCAGGCCGATGGCCGCCCTCTACATCGGGGGCATGGGCGCCCGTGGGAAGAACTTCTACAACGACGTCTGCCGGGACTACGGCTTCGCCGACGAGGCGATCGCCGTGCAGGACGCATACCTGGACGGTCGCAAGGAGGAGGCAGCCGGACTGCTACCGGACGCCCTCATCGAGAACACGACCCTCTGCGGCGACGAGGCCTACGTGGTCGACCGGCTGGCCGCCTACTCCGAAGCCGGGGTGACATCGCTGAACGTGACGCCGGTCGGCGGCGAGCCGGCAGCGGTGCTGGGCCGCCTGCGCGAGTTGGCAGAGCACGTCTGAACCCGTCGACCGGGCTGGCCCTCCGTCAGCCTGCCGGTCGCAACCTCCGGCGGGATGGGCCGGAGCACCTCAGGAGCCGTCGACCCGGGTGTCGCTCGGGTCAAGGCGCACACCCACCAGCAGCACCTCGGTGAGGCGCTGCGGGGCCTCCCCCAGCATGAAGTTGACCGACAGTCGGCGCGGCGTCCGCACGTGTCGTGTGCGCCGTGAGGTGGCCCGGACCACCCTGCGGGCCAGGCGGTCGGGATCGGCCTTGGGTATGAGCCGCAACAGGTTCATCCTGTCGATCACGCTCTGTGTGCTGGCCGAGGAGGAGTTCTCGACTGCGTCCCACATGCGGGTGTCCACCGGGCCGGGGGCCACGAGTGTGGTCCTGACCGGCGAACCCTTCAGCTCCATGCGCAGGGCGGCCACGAAGCCGTTGATCCCGGCCTTGGTGGCACAGTAGGTGGCCATCGACGGAAAGCCGGACGAGCCGGCGATCGACGACAGGTAGACGATGTGGCCGCGGCCGCGATCCAGCATGCCGGGGAGCACATAGCGGGTCAGGACCATGGGCGCCTCCAGGTTCACCCGCGTGGCGGTCCGGACGTCGGCCGGATCGATGACGGCCGCCATGTCCACGGTCTCGACACCAGCGTTGTTGACCAGCACGTCGATCGGCCCCAGGTCGGCCTCCACGCCCGGCACGAGGGCCTCTACGGCGGCCGGGTCTGAGAGGTCGACCACCACGGCGTGGCCGCCGACCTCGTCGGCGACCATCCGGAGGTCACCTTCGGACCTGGCTGCGACCACCACGTCGGCACCCGCCGCCGCATATGCCCGGGCAAGGGCCGCACCAATCCCCCGTGAGCCACCCGTTACCAGTACACGTGCGCCGTCAAGATCCATGGGGTGACCGTAGTGCGGAGACCGTGGCCACTCTCCGCCGGACGGTCCGGCTTCCCGACGGCGCTCCGGCCACGGGTACGGTCGGTCCGCGTACCCACCGGAGACCCCGAACCCAGGAGCAACCGTGGCCCAGCCCCAGCACGTCGAGCCGTTCAGGATCTCGGTGTCAGACGCACAGGTCGCCGACCTGCGACGACGCCTCACCGACACCCGGTGGCCCGACCAGATCCCCGGCTCCGGTTGGGACTACGGCTGCGACCTGGCCTGGTTGCAGGACCTGGCTGCCTACTGGGCGGACGGCTTCGACTGGCGGGCGGCCGAGGCCCGACTGAACGGCCTGGACCAGGTGGTGACCACCATTGACGGCCAGCGCATCCACGCCATCCACCAGCGGTCCTCCGAACCCGATGCCCTGCCGCTGCTCATCAGCCATGGTTGGCCCGGCTCCGTGGTGGAGTTCCTGAAGGTGATCGGACCGCTCACAGACCCGGCAGCCCATGGCGGCGATCCGGCTGATGCCTTCCACGTCATCGCCCCGTCGCTCCCCGGCTTCGGCTGGTCCGGTCCGACCACCCAGCCCGGCTGGGGCGTAGGTCGCACGGCCATGGCGTTCGTCGAACTGGCCGCCACGTTGGGCTACGACCGCTACGGCGTACAGGGCGGGGACTGGGGGTCCATGGTCTCCCGGCAGGTGGCGGCGGCAGCTCCCGACTCGGTGGTCGGCTGCCACGTCAACATGTTCGCCGGCGGCCCCCCGGGACGCGATGACGACTTCGACGACGTCACCGAGACCGAGCAGAGGCTCATGGACAGGGGTGCCTGGTACATGGCCGAGGACAACGGCTACTTCCGCATCCAGGAGACGCGCCCGCAGACCCTCGGGACGGCCCTGAACGACTCCCCGGCCGGCCTCCTGTCGTGGATCGGCGAGAAGTTCCACGGCTGGGTCGACCACGACGGTGACCCGCTGGACGTCGTAGACCGCGACCAGGTCCTGGCCAACGTCAGCACCTACTGGTTCACCGGCACGATCAACTCCTCGACGCGTATGTACTTCGAGACCATGAAGGCCATGGCACGCGGAGAGGGCCTGGCCGAGAACGCCGAGGTGCCGCTGGGGGTCTCCGCATTCCCTGCGGAACTCTTCATGTCCCGCCGCCGCTGGGTGGAGGCCACCCACAACGTGACGTTCTGGCGTGAACACGACCGGGGCGGACACTTCGCGACCATGGAACGCCCGGAGGCCATCGTGGCCGACATACGGGAGTTCTTCAGGGAGCTCCGATGAGTACCCGGACGAACTCCACGAGAACGCTGGCCGGCGCCGACGGCGTGGCCATCGCCACCGAGACCCGAGGCCCGGATGGACCTGACGGCCCCCCGATCGTCGCCACCACTGGATGGGCCAACGACCGGAGCGTCTGGACGCCCATGGTGGACAACCTCAGCGTCGACCACGCGGTCACCACCTGGGACCTGAGGGGCCACGGTGCCAGCGCGACGGCGCCTCCCGGCGATTACACCAGGGCCCACGCCCTGGGCGACCTTGCCGCCGTCCTGGACCTGGCGGGTCGTCCGGCCGTGCTGATGGGCCACAGCCTGGGTGGATTCCTGTCGTTGGCCCATGCCGTCGACCATCCGGAGGACGTGGCCGGTCTGGTCCTCGTGGCCACCGGCCCGGGCTTCCGAAAGGTGGAGGCCCGCGAGCAGTGGAACGAATCGGTGCGGGCCGCAGCGGCCGGGATGGACCTGCCGCCCGGGGTCGAGGAGATCTCGATGCACCACGACGCCCACGTCATCGACCACCTGGCCGAGGTACAGGTTCCGGTCCTGGTGCTGCTGGGCGAACGCGATACCCGCTTCGCAGCATCGGCCGCGCTCTTCCAACGGGACCTGGACGTTCACGAGTCGGTGGTCGTGGCGGACATGGGCCACATGGTCCACGTCAAGGCCCCCGCTGAGTGTGCTGCCGCCGTAAGGCGCTTCATGGCCGGCCTGGCCGGCGGGTGAACCGCTGCGTCCCCGGCCGGGCGACCACCGAGTGACCACCGAGTGACCACCGATCCGGTGGCCCGGATGGTCGAGTTGCCCGGCGGCAGGTTCCTCATGGGCAATGAGGAGGGCGGGTACCCGGCGGACGGCGAGGGACCGGTACGGCCGGTCGTCCTCTCCCCCTTCGCCATCTCGGCCACGGCGGTCACCACCGCCGATTTCGCCTCGTTCACCGAGGCCACAGGACACGTCACCACCGCAGAACGCGAGGGCTGGTCGTTCGTCTTCGCCGGGCACCTGCCCGATGATTTCGAGGCCACGAGGGGCGTCGTGGGTGCCGAGTGGTGGCGGCAGGTATTCGGCGCCGACTGGCGCCACCCCGAGGGCCCCCACAGCGACATCCTGGACCGGATCGACCATCCGGTGGTCCACACGTCGCACATCGACGCTGCGGCGTTCGCCGCCTGGACCGGCGGTCGCCTACCCACCGAGGCGGAGTGGGAGTACGCAGCCAGGGGAGGCCTGGACGGGAAGCGACTGCCGTGGGGAGACGAGAACCGACCCGACGGCCCGGACGACCACCGGTTCAACATCTTCACCGGGACCTTCCCCACCGAGGATTCCGCCGAGGACGGCTGGGCCGGGACCTGCCCGGTGGACGCCTTCGCACCCAACGGCTACGGCCTGTACAACTGCTCCGGCAACGTATGGGAGTGGACGTCCGACTGGTTCGGCACCAACCACGTCGACCCGGACGGCGCGCCGCTCATGGATCCGGCCGGCGCGCCGCTGGGTGTGGGCCGGGTGGTCAAGGGCGGCTCCCACCTGTGCCATGACAGTTACTGCCACCGCTACCGGGTGGCCGCCAAGACGTCCAGTCCCCCGGACAGCAGCGCCGGCAACCAGGGCTTCCGGCTGGCACGCTGACCTCCGACCGGCCCCGCTGCGGTACGCCCGTAGCCTTGCGTCCATGGGGCTGCGCAGCGAGTTGAACCGACACGTACCGCCGGCCACCCCCGGCGAGTTCGACGCACCCCGTATCGGCCCACTGGAGGTGTGGCCCCCTGTCGTCCTGGCCCCGATGGCCGGTGTCACCAATGCACCGTTCCGCTCCCTCTGCCGGGAGTTCGGGGCAGGCCTCTACGTCAGTGAGATGGTGACAGCCCGTGGCCTGGTGGACGGCCACCTCAAGACGACGCGTCTGGCCCACTTCGATCCGGACGAGTCACCCCGCAGCATCCAGCTCTACGGAACCGAACCGGAGAGCATCCGCCGGGCCGTCGACCTGCTGGTCGGTGAGGGACGGGTCGACCACATCGACATGAACTTCGGATGTCCGATGCCCAAGGTGACGCGCAAGGGTGGAGGGGCGGCCATCCCGCTGAAGCCACGGCTGTTCGAGGACATCGTGCGTGCCGCCGTGGCCTCCTCCGGCGACGTACCGGTCACCGTCAAGTTCCGAAAGGGCACTGACGACGACCACCTCACCTTCCTGGAGGCGGGTCGGATAGCCGAAGCGGTGGGAGCTGCCGCCGTCTCCCTCCACGCCCGGACCGCCGAGCAGCTGTACTCGGGCGAGGCCGACTGGTCCGCCGTCGCTGACCTGAAGGCCGCTGTGACGGGCATCCCGGTTTTCGGCAACGGCGACGTCTGGGAGCCGTGGGATGCCCTGCGCCTCATGCGGACCACCGGTTGCGACGGTGTGGTGGTCGGGCGCGGCTGCCTGGGCCGACCCTGGCTGTTCGGCGACCTGGCAGCGGTCTTCGGCAACGGAACCTCGGTCGGCGGAGCGGAGCCGGGGGATCCCCCGAGGCTCCGTGACGTCACCGCTGCCATGTCGCGCCATGCCCGTCTGCTGGTCGACTGGGCTGGTCCGCACGGCATAAAGGACTTCCGGAAGCACACCGCCTGGTACCTGAAGGGCTACGCCACGGGCCCGGCGGCGCGTCGGGACCTCCAGACGATCACCCACGTGGACCATCTGGACAGCCTCCTGGCACGCCTGCTGGAGGAGGTGGATCCGGACATGGCGTTGGACCCGGAGTCGCTGCGAATCCCCCGCAGCCACCGCAGTGGTCCGAGGCCCGTGGTCCTGCCGGAGGGCTGGTTGGACGATCCGCTGGACGCCACGCCACCGCCGGAGTCAGCCGAGGTCCTGGTCTCCGGGGGTTGATCCCGGCACCCGGCTGCTTCGCAGATGCTCCCCGACCACCTGATCCTGGCGTCGGCGTCGCCGCGCCGCCTGGACCTGCTCCGCCAGGTCGGGCTGGACCCCGAGGTGCGTTCACCCGACGTCGACGAGTCCCGTATCCCCGGCGAGGACGTGGCGACGATGGTGGAACGGTTGGCGTGTGCCAAGCGGGACGCCGTGGCTGGCGAGGGGGAATGGGTGGTCGCAGCCGACACGGTTGTCGTCGTGGACGGCGAGGCACTGGGCAAGCCGGGAACCCCGGAGAAGGCCACGGCCATGCTGAGGCTCCTCTCGGGCCGCTCCCACCAGGTACTGACCGGCGTCGCAGTGGCCGGACCGGTCGGTAGGGCATCCACGACGGTGTGTACCGAGGTGACATGGCGGCAACTCTCCGACGAGGAGGTGGCCGCCTACGTGGCCACGGGAGAGCCCTTGGACAAGGCCGGCGGCTACGGGCTCCAGGGTGGCGGAGCGGACTTCGTGGTGGATCTGCTGGGTGGCCGGGACAACGTCATCGGCCTACCGGTCACGACCGTGCTGGAACTCCTCGCCACGGTCGGTCCCACCGACGACGGGTGGAGACGTCTGCCCGGGGGCTGAGCGGGAGCCTCAGCCGACTGGTGGCACCAGCCGCTGGCCGTCGATGATGAATGTCCGTACGCCCAGCAGCACGACCACCAGCGCGGTCACCGCCGCCGTCCCGAGGATGAGGAACAGGACCGCCACCTGGATCAGCGCCGCCTGCAGGGGATCCACCCCTGCCAGGATGAGGCCCGTCAGGGCACCGGGGAGGAACACCACGCCGGCCGTCCGGGTGATCTCGATCTGGGGCCGCAGCGCCATCCGTAGCGCATCGGATGTCACGTCGCGCACCGCACGGTCCGGTGTGAAGCCGAGGGCCAGCATCGCCTCCACCTCACCGGCCCGGTCCCGGATGCCGTCCACGAGACGGGTGGCGGCCACCACCACGACCTTCAGCGAGTTGCCGACCACCATCCCGGATACGGGCACCAGGACCCGTGCCTCCAGGGGGAGGATCCCCAGGGCGAACACGGTGGCCAGCGACACGGCGAGGCCCAGTACGGCGCCCCCGGTCGTCGTCAGTCCCAGTCCACGTAGCCGGGGCTCACGGCGACGGGCGGCGTCGCCGGCCACCGGCACCATGGCCGCCACCCATGCCCAGGCCCAGAGGATCGAGGTTCCCTCGTCCAGCAGCAGCGTCAGGGCCCAGCCGGCGAGGACCAGCTGCGCCATAGCGCGCGCCGTGGCCACCACGAGGTCGCGCTCCAGGCCGAGCCGGCGGCCCATGGAGATGCCGGCAACCACGAGCACCGGCACCAGTGACGCCGCCAACCCCCACCAGCCGATGTACACGTCGGTCACCGTCGCACCGTAGCCAGTCGCCAGACATGCCAGCCACCGATACCCACACGCCCATCTTGGGGAGTTCGGCTGCGACCCATATCCTGTTAGGCATGCTGAACAGGCGTATCCATGTGCCCCGGGCGACGGCCGAGGGGCTGGAGGTCTCGGACCTGTCCGTCGCCTACGACGGCCCGCCCGTCCTCACGCACGTGTCCCTGGAAGTCACCGCCGGGGAGATCGTCGCCCTGCTCGGCCCCAGCGGGTGCGGCAAGACCACCCTGCTACGGACCATCGCCGGGCTCGAACGCCAGCAGGCAGGCACGGTGCGACTCGGCGACCGGATCCTGGATGACGGCACCAGGTTCGTGCCTCCGGAGAGGCGCCGCATCGGGATGGTCTTCCAGGATGGGGCCCTCTTCCCGCACCTGGACGTGGGTCAGAACGTGGCCTACGGCCTGCCCCGGGCCGAACGCCGCTCCTCGCGGGTCGCCGACACCCTGGAGCTGGTCGGGCTGGCCGACATGGTCGACCGCATGCCCGGCTCGCTCTCGGGTGGCCAGCAGCAACGCGTGGCGCTGGCCCGTGCGCTGGCTCCCCGACCCGGGGTCCTGCTCCTGGACGAGCCCTTCTCCAGCCTCGACACATCCCTCCGGGTCCAGGTCAGGAACGAGATCCACCACCTCCTCCTGGAGCTGGGGGTGACCACTGTCTTCGTCACCCACGACCAGGAGGAGGCCTTCGTCCTGGGCGACCGGGTGGCGGTGCTGAACGACGGTCGACTGGCCCAGGTCGGGACGCCCGACGAGCTCTACCGCCGTCCTGTGGACCGCTGGGTCGCAGCCTTCGTAGGCGACGCCAACCTGATTCCGGTGGCCACGGCGATCGGAACCTGCCACACGGTGGTCGGCGACGTTCCGGTGGTCGGAGATGTGGACGGGCCGGCTGAACTGCTCCTACGCCCCGAGGACATACGGGTGGAGGACGGCGATGACGGCGTGGTGGAACTGGTCGAGTACTACGGCCACGACGCGATGGTGCAGGTCCGCCTGGATGACGACACCACCATCCGGGTCAGGACAGGTGCCGACCTGACCCACCAGCGTGGTGATCGGGTGGGTGTGACATACGTCGGCCCCGGTGCGGTGGCCCTCGGGGTTTGAACCCTGAATCGCGTTTGTTAGGTTACCTTGACACTCCGTTAGGTCACCTTTACACCATCCCACCAAAACAGCGGACCGCCACGATGAACGACACCACCCCCCGGCGACCGCGCCGGCGACTGGCCGCAATGCCAACGGCCATCCTCCTGGTCCTCGGCCTCGGCGCTTCGACCACGGCCTGCGGCGGCGACCCCGAGTCGTTGACCGTCTACTCCGGCCGCAGCGAGAAGCTCATCAGCCCCATCCTCGAGGCGTTCACCGCTGACACCGGGATCGCCCTCGACGTGCGGTACGGCTCCTCCAACGACCTGGCCCTGCTGCTGGCCGAGGAGGGCGACAAGTCGCCCGCCGACGTGTTCCTCTCGCGCAGCCCCGGACCGGCCGGCTTCCTGGATGACCTCGGCATGCTCGCCGGGATCGACGACGACGTCCTGGACCGTGTGGCCGACGGCGACCACTCCCCCGATGGCACATGGGTCGGCTTCGCCGGCCGGGGACGGGTACTCGTCTACAACATCGACGAGGTGGACGCTGCCGACCTGCCCGATTCGGTGTTCGACCTGACCCGCCCCGAGTACCAGGGCCGGGTGGCCGTGCCGGGATCCAACTCCTCGTTCCAGGACTGGTTCACCCTGTTCCGCCTCCGCAACGGCGACGCCGTAGCGATCGCGTGGCTCGACGACATGGTTGCCAACGGTTCCCGCTTCTACCCGAAGAACGGTGCCATCGTGGAGGCCGTCGGCCGCAACGAGATCCAGTTCGGCCTCGTGAACCACTACTACAACTTCCAGAAGGTGGCCTCCAACGGTGACGACCAGCGCTCGGCCAACCACGGCTTCGCCCCCGGCGACGACGGTGGCCTCATGATCATCGCCACCGCTGCGGTGATCGATTCCAGTGGGGAGAAGGACGCCGCCAACCAACTCCTGGCCCACCTACTCAGCGACGAGCAGCAGACCTACCTCACGAACAAGGTCTACGAGTACCCGTTGGCGCTCGGCGTGGAACCGGCAGACGCCCTCCCACCGGCTCCGACCTACAGGGTCGGCGCAGTGGACATCGACGACATCGCCGCTGAGTTCAAGCGGACCATGGAGATCATTGAGGCCAGCGGCGTACTCGACCAGTAGACAACGGAGCCACTGTGGCTGATCGTCGACGGATCCGGCTCCGGCCCCATCGCGTCATGACGGCGAACGCCACCGATGCTCCACGTACGGGGGTCGTCGGACATCGAGTGGGTGTTCGACGACCCCCGAGAACCCTCGTCACCGCGGCCGTCGTCACCGCCGCCCTCTTCGCCCTGCCCGGCGGCTACGTGGTCTGGCGGGTCATGGGCGGTTCCGGATCACCGCTCGCCCTACTGGCATCACGTCGGACGCTCGAACCCCTCTGGCGCACCATCCAGTTGGCGGTCCTGGTCTCGACCTCCACGGCGGTACTGGGCACCGGCCTCGCATGGCTCACCACCCGAACCGACCTTCCGCTGCGCCGCCTCTGGCGCATCGTCGTACCCCTCCCGCTCGTATACCCGAGCTTCGTGGGAGCTGCGGCCTTCATCTCCGGCCTCGCCCCGGGCGGAATCGTCCATGACCTGGTCGGCTACCTCGGCGTCGACCTGACCACCCGCCTCCACGGCCTGACCGGATCGTGGCTGGTCCTGACGCTCTTCACGTATCCCTACGTATACCTCCCCGTAGCTGCCCGCCTGACGGCCCTACCCGGTGCGTTCGAGGAGAACGCCCGGCTACTGGGCGACGGACCCCGACGCGTGTTCGCCCGCGTGGTGCTGCCCCAGATCTGGTCCTCGATCGCTGCCGGATCACTCCTCGTATTCCTCTACACGGTCTCGGACTTCGGCGCCGTCCACCTGATGCGCTTCGAGACCCTCACCCAGACGATCTTCAGGACCCGGCTGTTCGACCGTGACCGGTCGTTCACCCTGGCCCTGCTACTCCTGGTCCTGGCCCTCCTGGTGGTCGCTGCGGAGCGCACCGTGTCACGCTCCGGCCGGCGACGGGGAGCGGGACTGACCGCCCTGGGAGATCGACGCTCCCTGACGGTTCCGCTGGGTCGATGGGCCGCGCCGGCGCTGGCCGCCACGACCTCGGTGGTCGGGTTGGCCCTGGTGGCTCCGGCGGTGTCGCTGGCCGACTGGGGCCTGTTCGGCTTCCTGCGTGCCCGCCACGGCGGGATGCCCCTGCGCCTCGACTGGCATGACGTGCTGGGCCCGACCTGGAACACCGTCTGGATCAGCGTGCTGACCGCCCTGGTCGCCACGGTCGTCGTGCTACCCGTCGCCTACCTGGTGGCCCGTCACCGAAGCCGACTGGGCGAGGTGGTGAACGCCGTCGTGGTGGCCGGCTTCGCCATACCGGGCCTCGTGGTGGCGCTCTCGATGATCTTCTGGACCATGCACGCCTCGCCGTTCGAGTTCCTGATCGGCTCCATGCCGGTGCTGGTCTTCGCCTACGTGGTCCACTTCGGGGCCCAGGCGATGCGGACCGCCCAGGTGGCCGTCGGAACGGTCCCCCGGCGCATGGACGACGCCGCCCGCCTCCTCGGTGCCGGCCGCCTACGACGCCTGGCCACGGTGGACCTACCGCTCATGGCCCCCGGTCTGGCTGCCGGAGCGGGCCTCGTGATGCTCTCCACCATGAAGGAACTGCCCGCCACCCTCCTGGCCTCGCCCATCGGGTTCCGGACCCTGACCACCCAGATCTGGAACACCTACGAGGCACTGTTCCTGCCGGAGACGGCGATCCTGGCAATGGTCCTGCTGTGCATCAGCGCAGTGCTGACATGGCTTCTGGTGGTGCGCCGGAGCGAGCACCTTCGCTGAAACCGACCGACCACCCAGGATCGGCACCGACATGGCGCCGCCGGCCATCGGGTGACGTGGATCCGGTGGGCCGTCCGGGGGTCAGCCGGTGGTGACGAGGATCCGATCGGCTGCGAATGGATCGACGGCGACGGAACGGCCAGATATCCGGATCGTGACGGTGCCATCAGCCGCTGCCGTCACCGAACCGGTCTCGCCGGGCATCAGCCTCGACTTCTCGAGGAACTCCAGCAGGCCGTCGGCGAACTCCAACTCCTCCGGAATTCGACTCACCGTGAACGACTCACCCACCCCGACATCGCTCAGGTGACGGGTGTCCGGCTCACTGTAGGAACTCCCGGGAATCGGGTTTCCGTGTGGGCAGGTCGTCGGCTGGCCCAGCAGGCGGTCCAGCGCCACCTCCACCGCCGGTGAGATCACGTGCTCCCACCTGCCGGCCTCGTGGTGCGCCTCGGTCCAGGAGAGGCCCAGCACGTCGGTCAGGAAGCGCTCGGCCAGGCGATGCCGTCGCACCACCGAGGTGGCCAGTTCCCGCCCGTCGTCCGTGAGGAGGATCACGTGGTCGTCGCTGGTGACCAGGCCCTCCTTCTCGAGGCGCTTCACCATCTCGGACACCGCCGGCCGGCTCACCTCGAGACGATCGGCGATCCGGGCCTGAATGACGTCGAGGTCATCCTCGGCGAGTTCGAAGATCGTCTCGCAGTACTCCTCGAAGGCCGGATGAAATTCCGGCGTCTCGTATGCCACGGCCCGAGTCTAGGCGCCGCTGCGGCGACGGATCCGGGCGATGGTCGGTCCCGGGCCCCGGGATTCAGACCCCCCAGGAGAACCCGACCAGGTCCTCGCTGGTGGCCCACAGGGCGGCTGCCGCGTCGTCGTCAAGGATCCACGGTGAGATCCCACGGCCACCAGGGCCGGTCCCGGGTTCGCCCTCGGGTACCCCCAGTTGGCAGTCACCCAGGTAGGCGCCACCGTGTGAGTCCAACTCGGGAGCGGTAGCCGCCCACACGCTGGTCGCCGCCCCGGCCTCCACCGATTTCGGCGTCATCCCGGAGGTATCCACCGCTGCCGATATCTGGGCCCGGCGGCGCTCCTTGAGCCGTTCGTACGCCGCTTCGTCCAGATGCCTGCTCAACCCGGTCATGATCACGCCCGGGTGGACGGCGAGGGCCCGCACGCCACGTCCGCCGACCCTACGATCCAACTCGCGGGCGAACAGGGCGTTGGCCGACTTGGACTGGCCGTAGGCGGCCCAGCCCTCATAGCCCCGGCGCTCGAACATGAGGTCGTCCAGGTCGACACCGCAGATCCCGTGGGCGCCGGACGAGAGGCACACGACCCTCGACGGCGCCGCCGCGGTCAGGGCCGGCAGTAGTAGGCCGGCGAGCAGGAAGTGGCCGAGGTGGTTGACGCCGAACTGCTGCTCGAAGCCGTCGGCCGTGGTGCCGAAAGGGGTGCACATGATCCCGGCGTTGTTGACGAGCACATGAAGGTCATGGTGTTCTGCCAGGAACCCCTCGGCGAAAGCCCTCACCGAGGCCAGTGAGGCCAGGTCCAGATCCCGAAGTTCCAGGTCTGCGCCGGGGTGCCGGTCACGGATCCGGTCGGCTGCGGCATCGTTACCAGCCGAACTGCGCGCCGCCATGACCACGGATGCACCGGCAGCAGCCAGCGCACGCGCTGTCTCCTCGCCCAGACCGCCGGAGGCACCGGTGACCACCATCCGGCGGCCTGACAGGTCCATTCCAGCCAGCACCTCATCCGTCGTGGTATCCCGTCCCCAGTCACCCATCACCGTCTCCCGTCATCACCCACATGAATCCATCGGCTGGTGGGCATCGTCGACCACCCCGCGTCGAGACGGTAGGTGACCCGGTTCGGCCGGTCACCACCGCGGGAGCGATGATGGCCCGGTGACCCTCGACCCCAGCACCCCGGTGATCATCGGCGTAGCCCAGGTGACCGACCGGGTGGACGACCCGGAGGTAGCCCGAACACCCGTGGAGCTGATGACCGATGCGCTGCGCAGCGCCGCCATCGACGCCGGAGCGCCGACCGCCCTCGGCGGGCTGGACCTCGTGGCTGCGGTCGGTGGCATGTGGCGATACCGGGACCCCGGCCGACAGGTGGCGACGGCCGTCGGGGCCGACGATGCCGGAACGCTCCTGACCGGCCTGTCGGGAACCTCGCCTCAACGCCTGCTGGACCATCTGGCCACCCGAATCGCCGCCGGACAGCTGGAGGCCGCCGCCATGGTCGGCGGTGAGGCGTTCCGGTCCCGGCGAAGGGCACGGCGCCTGGGTGTGGAGGTGAGACGCGACGCCGACGCGGAGCTGGGCCCCGCCGAGCGCTACGAGGGCGCCCTCGACATGGCCACCGAACATGAGATGGGGCGTGGTGTGGCGGAACCCGGCGTGGTCTACCCGCTGTTCGAGACGGCCATACGACACTCCCGGGGCGAGTCGGTGGCCGAGCACCGGAACCGGATCGGCACCCTCTGGGCCGGGTTCAATGCCGTGGCCGTGGAGAACCCACACGCCGCGGTCCGGACACCCATGACCGCGACGGAGATCACCACACCATCGAAGGACAACCGGATGGTCGCAGCGCCGTACACGAAGGCGATGATGGCCAACAACAGTGTCGACCAGGCCTCCGCCGTGCTCATAGTCTCGGCCGCCAGGGCTGCGGCCCTGGGCGTACCCCGGGACCGATGGGTGTTCCCGCTGGTCGGGACGAGGGCGGACGACGAAGCATCGCCGGGAGCCCGCCACGACCTCCACCGGTCGCCCGCCGCCCGTTCCGCCGGGAGCCTGGCGTTCGAGCTGGCCGGGACCGACATGGACGAGGTCGACCACCTGGACATCTACGCCTGCTTCCCCGCCTCCGTGCAGGTCTGTGCCCTGGAGCTGGGCCTGGACCTGGACGGCCCATCGGACCGACCCCTCACCGTCACCGGCGGCCTCACCTTTGCCGGTGCCCCCCACAGCAACTCCGTCGGCCAGTCCCTGGCAGCCATGGTGGGGAGGCTCAGGGAGAGGCCGGGCACGGGGCTCGTCTACAGCAACGGCGGCTACCTGGGCAAGCACGCCTTCGGCCTCTACGGCACCGAGCCACCGGCTGGGGGCTACAGGACGGCGAGTGCCGCGGTGGACCTCGAGGCCACACCCAGCCGGGCCCCGGATCCAGACTTCGCAGGTCAAGCCACCATTGACGGGTACTCCGTCTCGCATGACCGCGAGGGCAGCCCCACGCGTGCCCTGGTTTCCATGCTGACGACCTCGGGTTCCCGGGTGTGGGGTGGCACCACGCAGCGAGCCACCCTGGATGCGATGGTCGTCGAGGAGTTCGTGGGCCGACCAGCCGAACTGGACCCCGACGGCCTAGTAGCCATCTGAACAGGACCAACCCATGAACGGGACCTCACGATGAACAGGACCACCCCATGAAGACGCCGATCACCGAGATGTTCGACATCGAGTTCCCGATCGTGGCCTTCACCCACTGCCGCGACGTGGTCGCGGCAGTATCCAAGGCCGGCGGCCTCGGCGTGCTGGGCGCAGTCGGACACGGCGACGAGGCCCTCGAGACGGACCTGGCCTGGATCGAGGAGGAGATCGGCGACCGCCCGTACGGCGTCGACCTCATCGTCCCGGCCCGGTACGCCGGATCCGAGGAGGGCGGCCTTCAGGTGGCCGACCTGCTCGCCACCATCCCCGGAGCCCACCGGGAGTTCCTGGACGAATTGTTGGAGCGCTACGGCGTGCCCGAGAACCCGGAGGCATCCAACGGTTGGGCCGAACGACCGGGCGACGCCCCGTTCTCGGCCAACAGGGCCAGCCGACAACTCGACATCTCCCTGGCCCACCGACCGGCGCTGGTGGCCAACGCCCTCGGCCCGCCGCCACGCGACATGCTGGACCGCTGCCACGAACTTGGCATCAAGGTGGCCGCCCTCGCCGGCACGAAGGTCCACGCCGAGCGCCATGTGGCCGCCGGTGCCGACATCATCATCGCCCAGGGCACCGAGGGAGGAGGCCACACGGGCCAGATCGGTTCCATGGTGCTGCTACCCGAGGTGGTCGACGCCGTGGCTCCGGTCCCGGTACTGGGCGCCGGAGGGATCGGTCGGGGCCGACAGATGGCGGCCGCCATGGCCCTTGGTGCGGCAGGCGTGTGGTGCGGATCGGTGTGGCTCACCACCGAGGAGGCCGAGACCCATCCGGTCGTCAAGGCGAAGATGCTCGCCGCAGGCTCTGGCGACACCCTCCGATCGCGTTCGATCACCGGCAAGCCGGCCCGGATGCTGCGCACCGCGTGGACCGAGGAATGGGACCGGGAGGACACCCCGGCTCCATTGGGGATGCCGTTGCAGCCCATGCTGACGAGTGCCGCCATGGACCGCATCAACCGTGCCGCCCACCACGAGGGATCCGGCGCCGAGGACCTCGCCACCTACTTCGTGGGCCAGATCGTCGGGGACATGAACCGCTCCAAGGGCGCCGGACAGGTGGTCATGGACATGGTCGAGGAGTTCATCGACGCCGCCCAGGCAGTCGCCGCCCAACTCGAGTTCTGAGCGGGCTCTCAGTCGGCGGGCCTGACCAGGACGCCACGGACGATCCCGACCGTCCCATCACCGAGCGCACCGGCCAGGTTCATGACACGTGTGAATCCGTCCGTGAGCAGCATCGGTAGCGACGGCCCGGCACGACCCGCATCTGGCAGGGGACTCCCCGTACCCACCATCACCAGCTCCAGGGCCACCTACCGAACCCTCCCGGGCCTGCTGTCCACGCTCAACCGATGTCGCCTCAGCTGATGTTGATGAGCTGGCCGCCGTCGACCAGCACCGCGTGCCCGGTCAGCCAACTGGCCGCATCCGAGGCCAGGAACAGGGCCGTGTTGGCGATGTCCTCAGGCTCGCCGAGGCGCTTCATCGGAAGGTCCTGGGCAATGGCGTCGCCGCGGCC
>Ga0302120_10000077_pt1 | contig 35146 bp, 36 predicted proteins | sample AG5_Bottom_MG_FD_203118 | JGI IMG/M metagenome (GOLD analysis project Ga0302120, IMG submission 203118) | Marine microbial communities from Western Arctic Ocean, Canada - AG5_Bottom | ecosystem: Environmental > Aquatic > Marine > Oceanic | place: Canada: Western Arctic Ocean | collected 2017-10-01 | reverse complement strand
AGGTGACCTTGCGGACGACCCGGCTGACCCTGCCCTCCAGGTTGGTGAAGGTGCCGTCCACCTCGGTCGGCCCGGCGGCCGGCAGCACGACATCGGCGCTGGCGACGGTCTCCGTGGCGAACAGGTCGATGGCGATCACCGTGCCCGCTCCGTCCAGTGCCCTGCGGGCCAGGTCACCGTCCGGAACGTCGGCCAGCAGGTCTGCACCCAGCAGCACCAGGACGTCGACCTGGCCGTCAGCTGCGGCCTCGAGCGTCGCGAGGGTGTCGCGCCCGACGACGTCGGGAACGCCGGGCCATACGTCCACGAACCGGTCTGCGTCGGCCAGCGTGGCCCTGCCCGGGAGCAGCCCCGGCGCCAGGCCCATGTCCATGGCGCCGTGCACGTTGCCCCGCCGCAGCAGGGATAGGAACCGGGCGTCGGGAAGGTGGTCGTGGAGCGCCAGGGCGGCGTCGACAACCGGCCCGGCAGCCTCGGCCAGCGAAGGACGACCCAGCAGCACGGTGACCGGACCGGTCGCCGCTGCGAGAACCTCACCTGCGCCAACCACGTCTCCGCCCGATCGGCCTGGCGCGACTCCCGACGACCCGTCACCGAACATGGCCGAGACGACCTTGGCGGCCTCCCCGGGCTGCACCCGCAACGAGTGGGCGGCATGGTCGGTGAGGCCGGTCCGGCGCTGCGTCAGCTCGACCAGGGTGGCGCCGTCATGGACGACCGCGTGGCGGAGCCGCAGGTAGAGGGCACCGAGTTCCTCCTTGGGATCCGGCCCGAGCAGGACGATGGTGCCACCGGGGGTACAGGCCTCGTCGATGGTCGCCCGGGGCAGCCCCAGGACCAGGTCGGCCGGAAGCCCGTCCCCCAACTGGGAGTCCACGTGGTCGGTTCCCAGGACGCCCTTGGCCAGCTTCGCCCAGGCGTACTGGGACTCGTTGGTCAGCCGGGCGCCACCCACCACCGCGATCCGGTCCGCCGGCGCGGCGCGCAGCGCCCCGGCGGCCAGGTCGAGGGCCTCGCTCCACGGCGCGGCGACCAGCTCGGCTCCATCGCGGGTGCGGTTGCCTAGCGCGTCACCCCTGAGCAGTGGCGTGGCCAGCCGGTCCTCGTGGTCGTATGCCTCGAAGACGAACCGTTCCTTGTCGGACAACCAGCCCCAGTTGACGGCATCAGCGTCCACTCCCTGGAAGCGGAGCACCCGGTCATGCGAGGACTGGACGGTGATCCGGCTGCCGACGCTGTCCAGGGTGCTGGTCGACTCCACCTCCTCGAGGTCCCACGGGCGGGCCTTGAACCTGTACGGCAGGGCGGTCAGCGCTCCCACCGGACAGACCTGGACCGTGTTGCCGCTGAAGTAGGACGAGAAGGGCAGGTCCGGGAACGTGTTGACCTGGGTCTGGCCTCCACGGGCCATGAAGTGGATCAACTGGTCGCCGGCCACCTCGTCGGCAAAACGGGTGCACCGGTCGCAGAGGATGCACCGCTCCCTGTCCAGGGTGACGTTGTCGTTCACCCGTATCGGCTTCTCGAAGTGGCGCTTCTCCTCGACGAACCGGCTCTCGCCGGGGCCGAAGGCCATGGTCTGGTCCTGGAGCGGGCACTCGCCGCCCTTGTCGCAGACCGGACAGTCCAACGGGTGGTTGATGAGCAGGAACTCCAGAACACCGTCCTGGGCCTTGCGGGTCCGCTCGGATTCGGTCTCCACGACCATCCCGGGCGTGCACTCCAGCATGCACGACGGCTGCAGGGCCGATCCCCGGCCGGTGTCGACGTCCACGAGGCACATGCGGCACATGCCGACCGGCCTCATCCGGGTGTGGTGGCAGAACCGCGGGATGTAGGTGCCGGTCCGTTCGCAGGCATCGATGAGCAGCTCGCCCGGATTGGCGATGACCGTCTCACCGTCGACCACGATGGACACCTGGTCCCCGTCCGCCTGTGGGCTCATGATCCGGACCCCCCTGCGGTTGCGGGCACGGCGGAAACCGGGATCGTGTCGCCCCGTGTGATCCTGGCCTCGAACTCGTGGCGGAACCTGCGGATGGTCGACACGATGGGCGCCACCGATGAGGGTCCCAACGGGCAGATGGTGGTCTGGCGGGGCGGGAAGGGCACGACGTCGAGGCCCTCGGCGGCGTGGGCCGCCACCGGGTAGGGCCCGGGGCTGATGTTGTCGCCCACGTCCAGCAGGAGGTCGATGTCCGAGGGTCGCCCGTGGCCATCCAGGATCCGCTGGAGGATCTTCTCCTCCCAGCCAGTGCCCTCGCGGCACGGCGAGCACTTGCCACACGACTCCCTGGCGAAGAAGCGGACCAGGCGGTGGCAGGCCTTCACCGCATCGGTGCTGTCGTCCATGACGATGATGGCGCCCGAACCCAGCATCGACCCGGCGGCGCCCACGTCGGCGGCCTCCAGCGCCACGTCAAGGTGCTCCTCGAAGAACCACGGGGCCGAACCACCACCGGGAATGAACATCTTCAGCTCGTGTCCCTCACGGATGCCCTGGCAGAAGTCCTCGCCGTAGAAGAGGTCGCGGAACGTGGTGACACCCTGTTCCACCTCGTACACGCCCGGCCTCTCCACGTGGCCCGACACGGCGAACATCCGGGTCCCGGGAGAGGACTCGGAGCCGTACCGGCGGTAGGCGGCGGCCCCGTGCTCGAGGATCCACGGCAGGTTGGCCAGCGTCTCGACGTTGTTCACGATGGTCGGCTTGCCGTACAGGCCAATGGCCGCCGGGAAGTAGGGGGGCTTCAGGCGGGGCATTCCCCGGTTGCCCTCGAGGCTCTCGATGAGGGCCGTCTCCTCGCCGACGATGTAGGCGCCTGCACCCCAGTGGAGGACCACGTCGACCGAGAAGTCGGAACCCAGTATCTCCCGCCCCACGTAGCCGGCGGCATAGGCCTCGTTCAGGGCGGTGGCGATCCTCTCCTGGGCGAGGGCCATCTCACCCCGCACGTACAGGAAGCACTGCGAAAGGCCCAGGGCGTAGCAGGCGATCAGGCAACCTTCGATGAGCTGGTGTGGATCGCGTTCCATGAGGAGGCGGTCCTTGTAGGTGCCGGGTTCGCTCTCGTCGCCGTTCACGACCAGGTACCGGGGCCAGACGCCCTCCGGACAGAACCCCCACTTGACGCCTGCGGGGAAGCCGGCGCCGCCGCGACCCAGCAGGGTCGCTTCACGTACCTCGCCGTGGACGTCGGCCGGTCGCTTCGCCAGCGCAGCCTTCAGGCCCACGTACCCGCCGGTGGCCTCGAAACGGGCGAGCGTGTGGGAGTCCTCGTAGCCGAAGCGCGAGGTGACCAGCTTCGGCCCGCCGTTGTCGACGTAGCCCGCTGCGTGGGTGACGTAGGAGGATCCCACCGTCACCCCTCCCCGGCCCGGTCGGCCGCCAGCCAGAGCGGCGCTCCGGCCACGTCTTCGGGAGCCTCGACACCGGCCCGTCGGTCGTCCGGAATGTGCTGTCGGACCCGCCCGAGGATGCCGTGCTCCGGTAGCTCTCCGTCGTCGCCGGCGGCTCCACGGTGAATGGGACTGCGGCCGGCCCGGATGTCGGCGACCACCTCGTCGAAGGACCCTGTCGTCGCCCGATGGAAGTAGCGGTAGTTGACCGTGAAGCAGGGCGCCTCGGTGCAGGCGGCCACGCACTCCACGTCCTCCAGGGTGAAGAGGCCGTCCTCGCTGGTCCCACCGGCCCTCACGCCGAGGCTGGCCTCGGCGTGTTGGAGCAGTTCCTCGCCACCCAGAAGTTGGCAGGACACGTTGGTACAGACGTTGACCACATACTTCCCAACCGGGTGGAACTTGAACATCTCGTAGAAGCTGGCCGTACCTAACACCTCGGCCGGCGTGGATCCGGTCAGCTCGGCGATCTGGACCATTGCCGCAGGCGTCACCCATCCCTCCTGCTCCTGGGCCAGGTGGAGGAGGGGGATGGCGGCAGAGCGCGCACGCGGGTAGCGGGAAATGACCTCTTGGGCCAGCCGCTCGTTGTCGGAATTGAAGAAGGTCACCGGTCGACCTCGCCCATGATGGGGTCCACCGAGGAGATAACGGCCACGCCGTCGGCGATCAGGCCACCCTCCATCAGGTGGGGAAGGGTCTGGAGGTTCACGAAGCTGGGGCCACGAATGTGCATGCGGTAGGGCTTGGGGCCACCGTCCGACACCAGGTAGCAGCCCAGCTCGCCACGTGGCGACTCCACGGCTGCGTACGTCTCACCCTGGGGCACGTGGAAGCCCTCAGTAAAGATCTTGAAGTGGTGGATGAGGGCTTCCATCGACTCGTCGATGCGGGCCCGGGGTGGGGGCGTGACCTTCTTGTCCTGTACCCGGTAGTCCCCGGCAGGCATGAGGTCCAGGATCTGTTCGACGATCCGCAGCGATTCCCTGATCTCGTTCTGGCGGATGGCGTAGCGGTCGAACGAATCGCCGTGGGTTCCCACGATGACATCGAATTCGACCTCGTCGTAGGCCAGGTAGGGCTGGTCCCGACGCAGGTCCCAGGCATATCCGGTGGACCGCAGGATGGGCCCGGTGGCAGACAGGGCGAGCGCCTCGGCCGGGGTGATGACACCGACGCCCTGTAGGCGACCCCGGAAGATCGGCTGACCGGTCAACAGCTTGTCGTACTCGTCGAGGCGGGGTGGTATCAACTCCAGGAGGCGCCTCACGTCGGCCTGCCAGCCGTCATGCAGGTCTGCAGCCACGCCACCCGGCCGGATGTAATTGTGGTTCATCCGGAGACCGGTCACCTCCTCGAAGAAGCGCAGCACCTCCTCGCGTTCCCGCCAGCCGTAGATCATCATCGAGACGGCCCCGAGGTCCATGCCGTTGGTGGCCTGGAACAACAGGTGGGAGGAGACCCGGTTCAGCTCGCACATGAGCATCCGGATCCAGGTGGCTCGTGGCGGCACCTCCACCCCCAGGAGCTGCTCGACGGCCATGGAGAAGGCCAGCTCCGAGAACAGCGGTGCCGCGTAGTCCATGCGGGTGACGTTGGTGGGGCCCTGCAGGTAGGTGAGGTCCTCGGCGGTCTTCTCCATGCCGGTATGCAGGTAGCCGATGACCGGCTTGGACCTCAGGATCGCCTCGCCCTCCATCTCCAGCATCAACCGGAGCACCCCGTGGGTGGAAGGGTGGGATGGTCCCATGTTGAGGATCATCCGCTGGTCGGCGATGTCGCCGGTCGGCGGATCGTCGGGACTACCGGCCAGCACCGCTGCCTCGGCCTCGCTGAGGCGCAGCACGGCGCTGGTGTCGTCGCGGCGGTACACGCGCTCGGACGGACCCAGATCCGTCCGGCCCGGGCCCATGGGGCCGGTCGCCTGCTCTGCCACGTCGCTCATCGGGCGGGAGGTGCGTCCCTGAACTGGACCGGGATCCGGCCCATGGACACGTCGCGTCGCAGCGGATGGCCCTCCCAGTCCTCCGGCATGAGGATCCTGGTGTGGTCGGGATGGCCGCTGAAGGAGACCCCCAGCAGGTCCCAGGCCTCGCGTTCCATGGCCTCCGTCCCGGGGTAGAGGTCGAAGAGCGACGCCACCTCCGGATCGGACTCCGGCACCTGGGTGCGGAGCCGCACCCGTCCACCGGTGGCATGGGAGAGCAGGCTGGCGACCACCTCGAACCGTTCCGGTCGGACGCCCTCGGGGAGGTCGGTCCGGCCCGGGTGGGCCGAGTAGTCCACGGCGGTCAGGTCGATGGCCATCACGTAGCCGTCGTCACGGCAGGCGGCCACCGTCTCGAACCAGCGGTCGACGGGTGGGTGCAGGACCATCTGGCCGAAGGCCTCGGTCACCGGAACGCCCCAGGCGGTCGGACCAGCCGGCTCCGCTGTGGTGTCATCCGGCGAGGAGGGCTCCAGGTCCGCTCCACCCTCCGCAGGATCGGTCATCGGGAACCCAGCTCCACCGGCTGTTCACCCTGGGTATCGGGTACCTGGACCTGGATGCCCGCACCGCCGTTGGAGGCCGTACGGCGACGGGTCAGCTCGCCGCTCTGGATGTTGTCGTGCAGCGTCAGGATGGCGTGCATGAGGGTCTCCGGAGCCGGCGGGCAACCGGGCGCGTAGACGTCCACCGGCACGACCTGGTCTACGCCCTGCACGATGGCGTAGTTGTTGAACATGCCTCCGGTGGAGGCGCACACGCCCATCGAGATGACCCACTTGGGCTCCATCATCTGGTCGTAGATCTGGCGGAGGATCGGCGCCATCTTCTGGGACACGCGGCCGGCCACGATCATCAGGTCGGCCTGGCGCGGCGAGGCACGGAATACCTCCATGCCGTAGCGGGCCAGGTCGTAGTGGGCCGCCCCGGTGGCCATCATCTCGAGGGCGCAGCAGGCGAGGCCGAACGTGGCGGGCCAGCAGCTGCGGGCACGCGACCACTTCACCAGGTCCTCGATCCGGGCCGTCACGAAGTTGTGATCCAGGCCCTCGAGGCCATCACCCATGACGTGCGAGACGTCGCCGATAAGCGGAAGGCGTGCCATCAGGCAGCGAACCCCCCGCTGCCGGTCCGGCCCTCGAGGCCGACCTCGCGTACGCCGATCCGACGGATCGTGCTCGTCGTCGTGCGGCTGGCCGAGACGGCTGCATCGTTCCTCACACGCTTCACCGGTCCCCACTCGAGGGCCCCGTTGCCGATCAGGTACACGAACGATTCGAAGACAGCAGCGGAGAAGAGCAGAACCGCCACGAGGCCGTAGAGGCCGAGCCCCCGGTGGGCGATGGCCCACGGGTAGAAGAAGATGATCTCGATGTCGAAGACGATGAAGATCATCGCCACCAGGTAGAAGCGCACGGGGAAGCGTTCGGGCGTCTCCCGGCCAGGGATGATGCCGCACTCGTAGGGGGCGGCCTTCCGGTCATTGGGGCTCCGTGGAGCCAGCAGGCGCGACGCCACGATGCTGACGACTGCGAAAAGGACCGTCAGGAACAGCAGTAGGACGACAGGGAGGTACTGGCCAAGCACGTCAGACTCCTCCGGTTTCGCCAGGGGTCGTGAATCCGGTCACCGGATCAGGCCTTCGCTGTCTCGAACTCCTCACGTCGTGACATCAGCTCCTTGTCACGCACGTGGAGCCAGTAGCAGAGGGTGAGGAAGATCAGGAATGAGCCGATCGTCACGAGCGCCGGGCGGAGTCGTACCCAGCCGAGGTCCCTGACCATGATGACCGACACGACCGGCTCGTCGGAGTCCACCACCGGTCGAGGCGGCGCCTCACCCGGAGCCACCTCCTGGTAGAGCACGCCCTGCAACTGCACGACCGTGTACCGGGTGGGGTGGGTGATGCGAGCCGTGTTGGTGATCCAGAGGGTTATCCGGTCGAGACGGTTCGGATCGTCCTTCAACTCGGGCTTGCCGCCCATGGTGTAGGCGTCGAGGAGCTTGTAGTCAGCCGAGCTGGCAAAGCCGAGGTCCGGATGCGACATGACGTCAGCGGCAGCCCGGGCCTGGGCGTCCCCGGACTCGGTCGTGGCCAGGAGGCGCCACGGACCCAGGTTCCGCAGGCCCGCGGCGTCGGTCACGTTGCGCGCCACGGCGGCCAGCTCGGAGCGTGTGGTGGTCTCGTTGCGGAGTTGGCGGTCGGCCCGCAGCCCAGCGAGGGCCTCGGAGCTCAGGTCTGGGTTCTCGCCGGCGGTGGGCAGGGTGACGAAGGTGGCAATGGCCGCTGCGTCGCCTGATGCCACGACGAGCTCGTAGGCGGTCGGCATCTCGCTGGAATTCGGTAGCAGCCGGGCAGATTCCAGGCCACTGGCCCTCAGGTCGCCGACGTTGATGTCCACCGTCTTCCAACTGGGGTCGTCGCCCTTCCAGCCTGAGCCGTACATCCACCATGCGCTGCCGAGGATGGCCATCCAGCCCATGAGGGCAGCTGCTGCCATCAGCGTGGCCAGTCGGATCCCCGCGTTGGTGACGATGATGAACCAGACCGAACCGAGCAGGACGACGAAGCCGGTGGCTACGACAAGGATGCCGCTGATCTCGGGGTTCCAGGCCAACCCCGCCAGCGTTACCAGGGTGCCCATCAGAGGCTCCTCTCGTACGCCACCACGGCGGCGATCTGCTCAGGGGTGAGGATCCGACTGCGATCCACGGTTCCGATCACGTCCAGTTCGTCGATGCGCCCTCCGAAGCCGGGCATGCCACCGGTGCCGGAACGGGCGTTGCCGTAGCCGGTGCCGATCTTCGAACCTGAGGACACGAATCCCTCCTGGCCACCGGCGGTCGGGAAGTGCGTCTCGATGCCCCGCAGGCTGGGACCCACGTGGCCCACCCCCGGCTGGTAGCCGGTGAGGACGCCCGCTTCTACGAGGCCGGGCCATTCGGCCATCAGGTCCGCCGTCGCCTCAGCGTCGGATGCCCCGTACGAGAAGCCCGGGGTGTGGCAGCGCGCACAGGCGTTGGCGCCCTGGGCGGCGGGATTGGTGAAGAGAAGTTCGCCGTAGGCCAGGTAGTCGGGGCTGGAGGGATCGGCGGCGCCAGCCAACCAGGCGTCGATCGCAGCATCCACGTCGGCGCTGTCCGCCAGGCCGGGATCGGCTGACATGACGATCTTCCTGGCACCGGATCGCAGCCCGCCGGCCACCTGGTCGGCCGCCGCCTCGGGCGTGAGCTGTATCGACCGCAGGTACACGACCAGCTGGTGTACCTGCTGCGTCGTGAGGGGGCCACCACCGGGAAGACCCCATGCGGGCATGGGCGTTCCCGGACGGCCGTAGTTGAGGATGCTCTTCACCTCGGACTCGTCGAATCGGCTCAGCACGGTCGTCAGCGCCGGCGCCTTCCACTTGACCTGGGCCACGAATCCGCCGTCCGCGTCGGTGATCGTGTACGAGGCGACGCCGCCGGTGCCGCCCGGACCGTGGCAGTTGACGCATGCCTCCTCGTAGTTCCTCGCCCCACGCTTCTCGAAGCGGCTGACCCAGTCACGGGCGGCGTTGTCCTGGCGGGCCGGCTCCATCAGCCAGTAGAGGGGCAGGACCAGCGAGACGATGGTCAGGGTCACCAGCGACCAGGCCAGGTTCCGGTCCAGGAAGCGAGTCTCCAACTCGTCGTCATCGGCATGTGGCACGCGGTTGGGCGCCAGGTCGATCTCGGAACCGACCTCCCTCTTGCCGATGCGGAAGTTGAACAGGATGTAGGTACCCATGCCCACCAGCACGATGGACGCGATGACCCAACCGATGGTCCGTTGGGTGTTTGCGAGGATGAGAGCGGTCATCGGGTTCTCGGAGTTCTCCTGATCGCGGGCCGGCTAGTGGCCGGCAGCCTGACCAATGCAGTTCGGACCCTCGGCCTCCTGGCCGGTGGTGTTGGTCCCGATGGGTGGTCCCTGGACGATGGTCCCGGTATCCACGGTCAGAACGCCGTCGATCACCGACATGGCGAAGCGGTCCATCCCCCGGGGGGCGGGACCTCCACGCTTCTCACCGACCTGGTTGTACTTCGAGCCGTGGCACGGGCACTCGAACCACTGCGAGGACACGCAGTTGGGGACCCGGCAACCCAGGTGGGGGCACTTCTGGTACAGGGCGAGGATGCCCGAGTCGAAACCACCCTCGACCCCGGCGGTCATGCCGGCCAGCTCGGGTGCCGAGTACATCTCCCGGGCCTTCTCCACAGCGCCGTTCGGATAGGCGGTGAGCCACATCCGGCCCTCGGGCTTGTAGAGGAACCCGTTGTTGGCATTGATGTCAGCCAGCAGTTCGACGAGGTTGCCGACCTTGATCTTGGCACCGAAGCCGCTTACACCCTGGGGCCAGAGGAAGGCGAGGCTCGCACCGCCGAAGCCGGAGAGGCCGAAGCCCATCATGCCCACGAGGCTGCGGTTGAAGAACTGGCGGCGACTCACGCCGACGGCGATCGGATCGGGTGCCACGAACGGCTCCGGTGGCACCGAGGGGACCGGAACGATCTCGGTCCGGGCCGCAGCGGCTGTCGCCTCCACCTCACGACCGGTGGGAGCCGTCTCGCCACCGCCGGAGAGGGCCGGGTTGGCGGTATCACGGCGACGGGCCTCACGGGACAGCCCGGTAGCGCTCCGATCACGCCGCTTCGAGGCGCCTACGAGCACGACGGCGGCCAGGACCCCCAGGAGGATGACGGCAATTACGACGCCCACTGGTCAACTCCTGTGGTCGATCGGGAAGCGGTACGGGGGATCACGGCGATCACAACTCGAAGAAGAGGCCGGCGTTCCAGGGGAACACGAAGTTGAATCCGGGGCCCCGGAAGAAGGATCCGATCATGACCAGTACCGACCAGAACATGAGGTGGATGGTCATCAGGGAGATGGCGAACTTGCGGTCCTCGGGTCGCTTCGACGGGTTCTTGTCGATGTAGGGCGCCATGATCAGGAGGAACAGCCCGATGCCGGGGATGGTCACGCCGGCCACCATCGGGTGGAACATGGTGAGCAGTTCCTGCAGGCCCATGAAGTACCAGGGTGCCTTTGAAGGGTTCGGCGTCTTGTTGAAGTCGGCCAGCTCCAACAGCGGTGCGTTGACGAAGATCGCGAACAGCAGGGTGAACAGCGTGACGGTCAGGGCCGAGAGGAACTCGGCCACGAGGAGGTGGGGCCACACGTGGACCTTGTCGACCGGCATGGCCCGTGTGTCCTGGATCGAGCCCGACTTGACGACGGTGAGCAGCCGCTGGTTGTGGCCGTCGGGGCCGCTACCACCTACGGGTACGGCCGGTACTCCGGCCGCGGCCACTGGCATGTCGGCTGCGGCGGTACCGCGGTCCAGGAGGTGGCTGGGGATCTTCTCGTCGCCCGCCGGCGCCGTGCCAGCCGGGGCATCGGCGGACGGACCGTCAGCGGACGGAGCGTCGCCGCCCGCGGCAGCCTGCGCCTTGGCCTTGGCGGCCTCGGCCCGCTTCCTGAGGTGTTCCGGAATCTCGGTCATGCGTCCGTCCTCGGCCTACAACGGTCCGGAGATGCCGCCGTCCTTGCGGACCCGCCAGAAGTGGATCGCGAGGAAGATGACGAGCACGAACGGGAGCATCAGGACGTGGAGGGTGTACCAGCGGAGCAGGGTGTCGGTGCCGATCTCGACGCCGCCGAGCAGCACGAACCGGACCTGTTCACCGAACACCGGTGTGAAGCCCATCATGTTCGTTCCCACCGTCACCGCCCACAGGGCCAGCTGGTCCCAGGGGAGGAGGTAGCCGGTGAACGACAGCAGCAGGGTGAACTGCAGCAGCATCACGCCGATGACCCAGTTGAACTCCCGGGGCGGCTTGTAGGCCCCGTGGTAGAAGACCCGTGCCATGTGCAGGAAGACGGACAGCACCATGAGGTGGGCCGCCCACCTGTGCATGTTCCTGACCAGCAGGCCGAATCCGACGGCGGTCTGCAGGGTCTGGATGTCATTCCAGGCCTGCGCGGCGGTCGGCCGGTAGAAGAACATCAGGAAGATGCCGGTGACCGTGAGGTGTATGAACAGGAAGAAGCTGAGACCACCCAGGCAGAGGGTGTAGCTGACCTTCACCGCATGGCGCTTCACCTTCACCGGATGGAGGTGGTAGAGCACGCTGTTCATGATCACGTACGACCGGTTCCGGGGACTGTCGCTGTAACCCTTCCGGAAGATCGAGCCCGGCCGGAATATCGAGCTCCAGGCCTGGGAGGCCTGGACCTGTTCCGACATCTGGCTCAAACCACCCGACTTCTTGTCGTCAGCCACGGCGTCCGTCCTCCTGTGAGGCAATCGTTCCTGCGTTCATCGTCCCGCCTAGCCCAACCGCATCCCGTAGCCGTAGCCGTGGGTGGCGGTCCGCTGGTGTGCGTCGCCGTCAGCCGGCGGATCGCTGCACTTCCCGAGGATTATCACGCCCGTGGGACACCGGTCGACGCACAGGGCACAGCGGGTGCACACGTCGTCGTCGATGGTGAAGATGACGTGGTCGCTGGGGTCGGTGCCGGGCTGCTCGGTACCGATCGACTCGGCGACGGCAGCCGGCGTGACCATGTGGATGCACTTCCACGGGCATATGTCGACGCAGCCCTCGCACATGATGCACTCGGACTGGTCGATGTGGATGAACTGCTTGACCCGGTTGTTGGCCTGCATCCAGTCGGCATCGACCTCGCGGAGTACGTAGTCGTCGACGAACGTGGGATGTTCCGGGTTGGCGTCGGTGACGCTCACGAGCCGACCCCTTCGGTGACCAGTGGACGCCCGTACTCCGACGTGGGCCTGGGGGCGTCCTGCTCCTGGCCGCGGTTCTGCCACCGATTCCACATGACGACGTTGCCGCCCAGGACGGCGCCGTAGATGCCGACGGCCACCAGGTCGCGGATGACCTGGTAGGTCATGGTGAACGGAAGGCCCCACTCGACGATGCCACGGTCACCGGTCCAGGGGAGCTGCGGGCCCACCAGGAAGCGGTCGCGTCGCCAGTTCAGCTCGCTGTCCGCCCATGTCAGCCACTGGTGGGGCACCACGCCGTAGCCCCACCAGAAGATAAAGAACACGTACCCGGCGAAGAGCATCGCCTCTCCCCAGGTGAACGCCTTGTCAGCTGGGGTCCGCTTGCGGTACCAGTCGACGCCGCCCACGAGGAGGATCAGCACGACGATTGACGTCACGAATGCGACCATCGACCCCTGCCCTCCTAGGTGGCTCCGGCGGACTTAGTGAAACAGTGCACAAGGATGTGTGCGAGCACCATGTTAACGGTTCAACCACCGACACGCTGGCCCGATCCGGGAACCGGAATGGGCCGTCGCGACGATGGTCCCGGTGCAGGTCTCTATCACGGAGGCCATGGAACCGACCATCTCAGAAATACCCAATCCGCGGTGTCCCGGTTGCTCTATCCGGAGGCGTCCGGCCGCACCATCCGGGACGGCCCCAGGACCCCACCAACCCGGCGAGCCGGGTGGTCCGCTCTGCGCACGCCAACCTACGGTGCCCGCTAGCCTGCCGGTGTCCCAGAACTGGACAACCGCAAGTCCGAGGGTCCGCCACCACGATCGGCGGCCCAGCCTGACTCCTCCGGAGCCCACGTTGACCGAGATCCCCGAACACCTCCTGAAGCGTGCGCAGGCCGCCAAGGCCAAAGCAGCGGGCGAAGAGGCGGGCACCGGTTCCGGCGATGCCGCCACGGCCGCTCCGCCTACCCCCTCCACTCCTGCTGCCCCCTCCGCCCCCGCACCGGTAGTGGAGACCGCACCGGCACCCGTCGCTCCCTACGTGGCGGCAGCGCACGCCCGCCGGAAGATCCCATGGTGGGCGGCCGGCACCCTGATGCTGCTCCCCATCTGGGCCATCGCCTACGTGGGCACGCTGGAACGGCCACCACAGCAGACCACGGGCATCCTGGCCACGGGAAGCCACGTCTACGAGGCCCGCTGTGCGAGTTGCCACGGCGCCACGGGTGGAGGCGGCAGCGGCTACGCCCTGGCCGACGGCGAGGTGCTGGCCACCTTCCCGACCGCCGCGGCCCACATCCACTGGGTGGTCATCGGCTCCGACGGTGTCGGCCTCGGCAACCAGTACGGCGATCCGGCCCGGGGCCGAGTCGTCGAAGGCGGCATGCCCGCCTGGGGCGACGTCCTCACCGTAGAGGAACTCATCGGCGTCGTCCTCCACGAGCGTGCCCGGCTGAGCGGTTCCAACGATGACGCCGACCTGGCCCAGGCCATCGACGATGCCGTCTACGGCGGCGAGCTCGACCTGCAGGGCCACCTGGACCCGGCCACGGTCACCGTCGACGGAATCCAGGAGTTCCTGGATGCCGTCGACGACGGCGGGCTCTGATCCAACGGCCCCCGCAGGGCCGCCCGGAACCCCACCAACCACGCCGCCAGCCATGACAGACACGTCCCCCGGACAGCAGGTGCACGACCTCCTGGTCATCGGTGGTGGCCCCGCCGGAGCAGCAACCGCCTACTGGGCGGCCACCGCCGGCCTCGACACCGTCATCATCGAGCGCAAGACCTTCCCGCGTGACAAGACCTGCGGCGACGGCCTGCCACCGAGGGCGGTCCACCAGCTGGAGGAAATGGGGCTGGGTGCAACCCTGGAGGGTTACCACCGGTTCGACGGGCTGCGGGCCATCGCCCACGGGCGCACCATGGAGATGGCCTGGCCTGACCACCCCGTCTACCCGTCGCACGGCTACGTGGTCAGGCGCTGCGACCTGGACGCCTTCGTGGCCGACCACGCGGTGGGCGCCGGCGCCACCCTCCTCCAGGGCACCGAGGGCCTGCGACCGCTGGACCCCCCGGCCGGATCGCCGAACGGCGCCATAGGCGGCGCCGTCGTGCTCGACAAGGCCAGCGGCAGCGAGCATGACATCCGGGCCAGACACGTCGTCATCGCCGATGGCGCCAACTCCCGCTTCGGTCGGGTCCTGGGCACGGCGAGGGACCGTACGTACCCGATGGGCATGGCCATCCGCGGCTACTTCGAGAGCCCCCTCCACGACGACCCCTGGATCGAGTCGTCGCTGGACGTCCGCGACCGTAACGGCAACGCCATGCCCGGCTACGGCTGGATCTTCCCGGTGGGCAACGGGACCATCAACGTGGGCATAGGGCTGCTCTCGACCTTCCGCGACTATCGCGAGGTCAACACCAGCCACCTGTTCGAGGAGTTCGCCCACACGATCCCGGAGCACTGGCAGATAGACCCGACCCGACCGATCGCCCCGCCGACCGGTGGTCGCCTGCCCATGGCCGGTTCGGTCGGACCCAAGGCCGGACCCAACTGGCTGGTGGTCGGAGATGCAGCCGGGGCGGTCAACCCCTTCAACGGTGAGGGAATCGACTACGCCTACGAGACCGGTCGCCTGGCCGCCGGCCTCATCGCGGAAGCCGCCGCCCGGGGTGACGATGCCGTGCTGGCCCGCTATCCCGAGCTGCTGGACGAGGAATACGGGCTCTACTTCAAGGTGGCCCGCCTCTTCGCGAAGGTGATCGGCAACCCGACCCTGATCCGGGAGCTGACGCGGGTGGGGATGCGGTCCCAACCCCTCATGGAGTGGGCGCTGAGGGTGATGGCCAACCTCCTGCGGGACGAGGACCGGGGTGCCGCCGAGGCGGCCTACTCGGCGATCGCAGGCATGGTCCGCCTGGTCCCGGACCGCCTCGTCGCATCCTGAACCCCACGGCATCGACCGGACTACGGGTCGGGGGTCGAACCGGATGACCCACGGACGACTACGGCCCGGGGGAGAATGGCCGGCATGACCGGCTCGACGACCACCAGCGCCGCCTGGAAGGCGCTGGCCCGCCACCGCGACGACGGCATCGCTCCACTCAGGAACCTGCTGGCCGACGATCCGGGCCGCGCCACCCGCCTGGGCATCGAGGTGGGCGACCTCTGGATCGACCCGTCCCGCCAACAGGTGACCGACACGACCCTCGGGCTGCTGGCGGACCTGGCCGACGAGCGGTCGGTGGCCTCCTCCCTACGGCAGATGCTGGACGGCCTGCCGGTGAACGCCACCGAGGGCCTTCCCGCACTCCACACCGCCCTTCGGGCGCCCCGCCACGAGGTGGTCAGGGTGGACGGCGTGGACGTGGTGCCGGGAGTGCACGCCACCCTTGACCGGATGTCCGACCTGGCAACCTCCATCCGGGACGGCCGCAGGCCGGGGGCCACCGGGCTCCCGATCACCGCCGTGGTGAGCCTCGGGATAGGCGGCAGCCACCTGGGGCCCGCACTTGCAGTCGACGCCCTCTCCCACCTGGCCCGGACCGACCTGACGGTGCGGTTCTCCTCCAACCTGGACGGCGCCGACCTGGTTGCCGCCCTCGACGGGTTGGAACCGGCGAGCACGCTGATCGTGGTGTGCTCCAAGTCGTTCACCACCGTCGAGACCCTCACAGCGGCGGAGAGTGCACGCTCCTGGCTGGCGGGCGGGCTTGGAGACGGCCGGGTGGCGGACCACCTCGTTGCCGTCACCGCCTCCCCGGAGCGCGCCGCGGGCTTCGGGATCCACGCCGAGCTGACCTTCGAGCTACCGGACTGGGTGGGGGGGCGGTTCTCGCTACCGTCGGCGGTCGGGCTGGCCGTCATGGTGGCCATCGGCCCATCGGCGTTCATGGAGTTCCTGGCCGGGATGCGACTGGTGGACGAACACGTGGCGACGGCCCCGACGCTGCGCAACGGACCCGTGCTGCTGGGGCTGATCGACGTCTGGAACCGGTCCCTCCTGGGACGCACCTCCATGGCCGTGGTGCCCTATGCGCACCGCCTGAGGCTGCTTCCCCCCTACCTGCAGCAACTCTCCATGGAGAGCCTCGGCAAGGGCGTCACGCTCGATGGGCGGGCCGTGGAGACCCCCAGCGGTCCCGTGGTGTGGGGGGCGGCCGGCACCGACGGGCAGCACGCCTTCTTCCAGTTGCTGCACCAGGGCACGGACGTGGTGCCGTGCGACCTGATCGGCGTGGCCAGGCCTGCGGAGGATCCCCGCGGCGCCCACCAGGACCTGCTGCTGGCGAACCTTGCGGCCCAGGCCGAGGCACTCGCCCACGGGCGGACAGGTGCCGAGGCGGCCGCGGGAGGCACACCGCCGGACCTCGTCCCGCACCGCACCTTCGCCGGGAACCGTCCGTCCACCACCATCCTCCTGCCCGAGTTGACGCCTTCTGCCCTCGGCCAGTTGCTGGCCACCTACGAGCACAGGACGGTCACAGCGGCCGCCGTGTGGGGCATCGACCCGTTCGACCAGTGGGGGGTGGAGCTCGGCAAGGAGCTCGCCTCCCGCATAGCCACCGAACCCGCCGATGGGGCCCACGACGGGTCGACGGTCGAACTGCTCCGCCGCTACAGGGAGCTGCGCGGAACCTGAACCGGGAGGCGTCAGCCCAGCCCGGCAACAACCGCTTCGGCGGCCTCGACGGCGATGGAGATCGTCTCGTCTATGACCTCGTCCGAGTGGGCGAGGCTGGGGAAGAGCGCCTCGTAGGCCCCGGGGGCCAACGCCACGCCCCGCTCGAGGAGGGCATGGAAGACCTTCGGGTAGACGCCGTTGTCGGCCAGCACCTTCGCCTCGTCGAAGTCGGCGGGGGCCACGTCGCCGAAGAAGCACCCCAGCAGCGAGCCCACCCGGGGCAGCACGGCCTGGAGCCCGGCGCCGTTGAAGGCGACCGCCAGCCCATCGGCCAGGCGGGCCGCCGTAGCGGTCAGCCGATCGAAGGCCCCGTCGTCGAGCAGTTCGAGGGTGGCGCGACCTGCGGCCATGGCCAGCGGGTTCCCCGACAGGGTGCCGCCCTGGTACACGCCGCCCAGCGGCGCCAGGTGCTCCATGACGTCCCATCTACCGCCGAAGGCTCCGACCGGCAGGCCGCCGCCTATGACCTTGCCGAAGCACCAGAGGTCCGGCGTGACGCCGAACCGCTCGGCCGCCCCGCCACGCGCCAGGCGGAACCCTGTGATGACCTCATCGAAGACGAGCAACGACCCGGCGGCGTCACAGGCGGCCCGCAGGCCCTCCAGGAAGCCGGGCACCGGCGCCACGAGGCCCATGTTGGCCGCCACCGGCTCCACGATCACCGCGGCCACCGTCCCATCCAGTTCGGGGACCACGTTGTAGGGAGCGACGATCGTGTCGGCTACGGCGCCGGCGGTGACGCCGTCGCACCCGGTGAGCCCCTGGTTGGCCACCCCACTTCCACCGGCGGCCAACAGGGCATCGCCATGCCCGTGGTAGCAGCCGGCGAACTTCACGATTCCCGGGCGACCCGTGGCACCCCGTGCCAGGCGGATGGCCGACATGGTGGCCTCCGTCCCCGATGACACGAAACGGACCGACTCGAGGCCGGCGATGCGCTCCACGACCATCTCGGCCATGACCACCTCGGCCTCCGTCGGAGCGCCGAAGCTGGTACCCCTGGAGGCCGCCACCGAGATGGCCTCCAGTACCGCCGGATGGGCATGGCCGAGGATCCCCGGCCCGTAGGACTGCACATAGTCGATGTAGCGGCGACCGTCGGCGTCCCACACGTAGGGGCCGTCCGACCGGTCCACGAAGTAGGGCGTGCCGCCCACCGAACCGAAGGCCCGGACCGGAGAGTTGACCCCGCCCGGGATGACCCGCTGCGCCCGTTCGAAGAGCGTCCGGTTGGCGTCGGTCATGGTCTGCTCAACCGTGCAGGATCTCGGCGGCCCGACGGGCCAGGTACGTCAGGATGAAGTCGGCACCGGCGCGGCGGATCGAGAGCAGGTGCTCCATGCCCACGGCGTCACCGTCCAGCCAGCCGTTGGCCGCAGCGGCCTGGACCATGGCGTACTCGCCGCTCACGTGGTACGCCGCCAGCGGCACGTCCACGACCGCCCTGGCCTCAGCGATGACGTCCAGGTAGGACAGCGCCGGCTTCACCATCACCATGTCCGCGCCCTGGTCGACGTCGGCCATGATCTCGATGATCGCCTCGCGGGCATTGGGAGGGTCCTGCTGGTAGCCCCTCCTGTCACCACCGCCCACGATCTGGACGTCGACGGCGTCCCGGAACGGGCCGTAGAGGGCCGATGCGTACTTGGCGGCGTACGCCAGGATCACCGTGTCCACGTGTCCGGAATCGTCCAGGGCGCCCCTGATGGCTGCCACCTGGCCGTCCATCATCCCGGACGGAGCGGTCACGTCCGCCCCGGCCTCGGCCTGGGCCACAGCGGCCCTGGCGTAGAGCTCGAGGGTGGCGTCGTTGTCCACCGAGCCATGGCCGTCCAGTACGCCGCAGTGCCCATGGTCCGTGTACTCGTCGACGCAGAGGTCGGCCATGAGGACCATCTCGTCGCCGACCTCATCGCGGAGGTCACGCAGGGCCACCTGGACGACGCCGTCGGGGTTCCACGCCTCGGAGCCGACGGCGTCCTTCTCCTCGGGGATCCCGAAGAGGATGACGGCCGGGACGCCGAGGTCCCTCAGCGCGGACACCTCGGCTCGAAGGCTGGCCCGGGTGTGCTGCACGACGCCCGGGAGGGAGGCCACCGGCTGGGGTTCGTCAATGCCCTCGCGCACGAAGAGGGGCGCGACCAGGTCGTCTACCGAGAGGCGGGTCTCGGCCACCAGGCGGCGCAGGGCGGCGGTTCGGCGCAGGCGACGGGGTCGCGAGACGGGGAAGCTCACCCGGCAAGCCTACGGAGGTCAGATCGTGGGTGGCGAGGCCGCTGCCCAGGCGACCACGGCATCCAGGAGGCCGTCGACCGAGTGTGGATCGGCTTCGATGGTGGCGAATCCCAGTTCCCTCGCCGCCGCGGCGCTGATCGGCCCGATGCAGGCGGCGGCCACGGGCAGCGTGGCTCCGGCCACGTCGTGGTAGCGACGGACCGTCGATTCCGCGGTGAAGGTGACGAGATGGGCGGCCCGGGCACGGGCCAGCACCGCCGGGTCCACCTCGGGCACCACGTTGCGGTAGGCCACTACGACGTCGACCTCCCAACCCTTGGCGACAAGGCCGTCGGGCAGCACGTCACGAGCCACCTCGGCGCCAGCCAGGAGGATCCGGCCGCCGGACTCCGGAGGATCCGGGAACTCCTCCAGCAGGCTCTCGGCCACGGCACGGCCGGGGACAAGGCCCACCACCTGACCCGAGGCCTCCAGCGGGCCGGCCGTCCTGGGCCCCACGGCGGCGAAGCGGGCCGTGGAGGGGCCGTCCAGCAGGTCGGCGACCCGCCGGGCGCCGTTGGGTGACGTCACGACTATCCAGTCGTACCGATCCGACGAGCCCAGGGCGGTAGCCAGGGCGGCGCCACCATCGGCCGGCTCCACGATTGCGACCACCGGTAGCTCGATGACCTCGGCACCAAGGTCGGTGAGGGCGCCGGCGAGGCTGCCGGCCTGGTCGGTCGCCCTGGTGACGACAACGGTGCGACCATCCAGCGGGCTCATTGCGACTCCAGGAGCTCCGCACCGCCCCGCTCGTCAAGGAGGTGTCGGGCCACTGCCCGGCCGAGGCTGGGGCCGTCCGCCGATCGCCTCGCCTCGCGCAGGAGCACCGCGCCGTCGGGTGACGAGATGGCACCGGTCAGGTACACCTCGTCGCCCTCGAGAACCGCGTATGCCGCTATCGGGAGGTCGCATCCCGCGCCCAACTCGGCGAGGAACGCCCGCTCGGCGTCCACGGAGCGGCGCGCCACGGCATCCTCGACGGCCGCCAGCAGTTCGCGGGCCCCTTCGTCGTCGGTACGACACTCGACGGCCATGGCCCCCTGGGCCACCTGGGGCAACAGGACGGACGGGTCGAGGCGATCCGCCACATCGGGTCGGATACCCAGCCGGTCCAGGGCGGCGGCGGCCATGACGATGGCGTCGAACCCGGCCGCCTTCTCCAGGCGCGTGCCGATGTTGCCCCTCAACCCGGCGAACACGACGTCCGGCCGGAGGTGGGCGAGGTGTGCCCGGCGACGGATCGAACCGGTGGCCACGGTCGCACCCTCGGGTAGGTCGGCCCAGCGACACCCCACGAGAACGTCACGTGCATCGGCCCGCCCGGGTACGCAGGCCAGAACCAGCCCCTCGGGCGTGAGGGCCGGTAGGTCCTTGGCGGAATGGACGGCGACGTCGGCGCGACCCTCCAGCACCGCTACCTGGACCTCCTTCACGAACACGCCACGGCCACCCATCTGCTCCAGTGGCGTGGTGCGATCCAGGTCACCGGTGGTCTCGACCACGACCACCTCGACATCCACCTCCGGGCGGACGGTGGCGAGGAGCCCGATCAGGTGGTCGGTCTGCCATCGGGCCAGGGCACTACCGCGGGTGGCGGCCCGGATCCGCACGGCCGTCGCCCCGGCCTAGAGGTTGAAGAGGTCGCGCAGGGCCTCGGCCAGGCGCTCACCCCGGGCGGTGCCGGCGGCGTCCTTCATGCGCACCGTCGGCTCGTGCAGGAGCTTGCCCACGATGCCCGCGGCAAGGGCCTCGACGGCATCGCGCTGGCGGTCGTCGAGGTCGCCCAGACGGGCGGAGAGTCGCTGCAGTTCACCGGACCGGACGAGGTCACCGCGTGCCCTCAGGCTGGCCACCAGCGGAGCCACCGACCGGGCAGTCGACTCGTCGACGTAGCGGTCCAGCTCGGCGTCCACGATGACCTGCACCGCGGTCACCTCGCGCTGGCGTTCCCTGATGCCCACCTCGGCGAACTCACGTAGGTCGTCCATGTCCAGGAGGGTCAGGCCGTCGATCTCGCCGGCGGCCGGGTCGACATCCCTGGGGACGGCGATGTCGACCACCAGGAGTTCGCGACCATGGCGTTCGCCGACCACCGAGGCCAGGTCACCGTGCTCGAGGATCACGGCCGAGGCACCGGTCGAGGTGAGCAGCATGTCCACCTCGGCCAGGTGGTGGGGCAGGTCGTCCAGCCGTACCGGTTCGCCGCCCAGGCGTCCGGCCACCTCGACGGCGCGGTCCCAGGTGCGGTTGGCCACGCGTATGCCGGCCACCCCACCTCCGTGCAGGGCACGGGCCAGTCCCTCTCCCATCTCGCCGGCCCCGACGACCAGGACCTGTCGGCCCTCCAGGCCACCAAGGCGCTCGGTGGCCATGGCCACGGCGGCCTGTGAGACCGATGTGATGTTGCGGGAGATGGCCGTCTCGGTACGGACCCGCTTGCCCACCTCGAGGGCATGGCGGAACAGCGGGTTCAGAACGGGACCGACCGCGCCCTCGGTGGAGGCCGTCTCCCATGACTTGCGAACCTGCCCGAGGATCTCGTGCTCGCCCAGCACGGCCGAATCCAGGCCGGAGGCCACCGAGAAGAGGTGCCGGGCCGCGTCACCGTCGTAGAGGCTGGTCAGGTGGTCGGAGAACTCCTCGGGCGCCACATGGGACGCCTCGGCGAAGAAGTTGCGGATGTCCTGGTATGCGCCGTGGAACTTCTCGGCGAATACGTACACCTCGATCCGGTTGCAGGTCGACAGGACGACGGCCTCGGTGACGTGCTCACGCGACGTGAGGTCCGCCAACGCCTTGGGCAGGCGCGACGCCGGCACAGTCATGCGCTCGAGCAGGTCGAGCGGCACGGTGCGGTGGTTCAGGCCTACGACTACGACCGACAAGGGCCGATACTCCTTGTTCTCCGACTACCCGACCCGGGGAACGGGCAGTCGGTGTTGGGATGGATGGCAGGGGCGGTGAAGCCCCTCTCCAGACCTCCAGCATTCCCGATGCGGACGGTTCTTTCCAACCCTTGGTCCCGGTACGTCGGGATTCCTGGCTCCACGACCGACGCCTAGCCGGTCGCCCGGTCGGACCGCTCTTCGACGGCCCGGTGGTGCTGGTGGTACCCGAGGATCTGGAGTTCGGTAGCAAGGTCCACCTGGCGGAGGTCGACCCAGTCGGGCACGGTCACGACGGTCGGGGCGAAGTTCAGGATCGAGGTGACCCCCGAGGCCACCAGGCTGTCGACCGCCGCCTGGGCAGCGGCAGCCGGAGTGGCCACGATGCCGACCGTGCAGCCGGTCTCGACGACGAGGTCATCCAGGTCCTCCACGGACCGGACGAGGTTTCCTGAGACCTTCCTGCCCACGACCGCCGGATCGACGTCGACCAGGCCGGCCACGGGGAAGCCCCCGGCCACGAACCCGTCGTAGCGGCTGAGCGCACGACCCAGGTTGCCGACTCCGATGATGACCACCGGGCTGGAGACGCCGCCGCCAAGGGCGAGGCTGATCTCGCCGATGAGGTGGTCGACGTCGTATCCCACGCCGCGGGTGCCGTGGGCATGCAGGTAGGACATGTCCTTCCGCACGTTGGCAGCGTTCACGCCGGCCAGGGAGGCGAGGACCACCGACGACACCGTGGCAACGCCGTCGTCCGACAACTCGACGAGGCCCCGCAGGTAGACGGGCAGGCGTGCGACGGTGGCGTCCGGAATCGGCTCGTCATGCCTCGGACCAACGGCGTCGACCATGCCTCCAAACTAGGCGCTTGTGCACCATTTCACATGGCATCTCCGGGTGGATGCCGGCGCACGCCCCTGTGGCGCACGCCAAGGCCCGTCGGTGGTACCCGATCGGCCAATACCGTTCCTGCCGTGACGCACCAGATCGCAGTGGCCGCGGCAGCCACCCTCGTCTCGCTGGCCTTCGCCGCCACGGTCCTGGAACGCTGGCTGGACCGGCGGCGCCCTCAGGACCTCGCATGGTCGGCATCACTCGGGCTCTTCGCAGCGGGTGCCGCATCCCTCTGGTGGGGCGCCTCGAACGGTTGGTCCGCTGGTCCCTTCCGATCCTTCTACGCGTTCGGGGCCGTGCTGAACGTGCCGATCCTGGCCCTTGGGACCGTGTACCTCCTGTTCCGCCGCCGAACGGCGGACCGGATCACCGTGGCCACCGTGCTACTCGGCGCATTCGCCGCCGGCGTGGTCGTCGCCTCGCCGATCGAGGGCACGTTCGTCGCCGACGTCCTGCCGCGTGGCAGCGACGTGTTCGGTCCGGGACCCCGGGTGGCGGCAGCAGTGGCCTCGTCGATCGGTGCACTCGTCGTGATCCTCGGATCGACCTGGTCGATGGTCAGGTTGCTACGGATCGGTACGGGGGCCGCCCGGCGTGGGGCACTGGGCAACGGCCTGATCGTGGCCGGTGCGCTGGTGCTGACCTGGGGTGGACTGGTCAACTCCCTGCTAGACGAGATGACCGGGTTCGCGGTCTCCCTGCTGGTCGGGATCTCGCTGATATTCGCCGGGGCCCTGGTAGCCACCGAGAGCAGGTCTGCCGGCTGAGGCCGACCCCGTCAGTCGACGATCAGGACGAACTGGATCACGGCTGCACCCAGGATGGCCGCCAGCAGGATCGCCGTGACGATGGTCGTTCCGAGGCGCATCAGGTGCCCTCCGATTCGTCCGCGGCGGAGCGACCGCCGATCGTGACACGGGTGCTCACGCCTTCGTCCGGGTCGGCGGACATCAGGACCACCGCTCCTCCCTCACCGATGGCCAGGTCGACGGCCGCCGATGCCCGTGCCGCCACGAGCGAGACCAGGCCCCACGAGTCGACCAGCACGCCGAGGCCACCGGTCGGCACGTCGTCGTAGGCCGAGACCCGTCGGGCTGGAAGCACTCTGTCGGCGACACGTACCCGGAATCGGTCACCAGCGCCGAGGCCGTCGAGTTCCGTGGGGTCCACGTTCAGCTGCACGTTGCCGAAGCGGTCCACCCAGAGCACCTCGGCATGCAGGCCGTCGGACTCGACCGCCGCCACCGGAAGCACCCCGGGGAGCAGGCCCGCCGGCTGGATCAGGTCGCCCAACTCGGCCAGGTCCACCCCGGTGGCCAGGTGGGCGGCGACCGGCGCGAACACGTCACGACCGTCGAAGGTGGGTCCCGGAGCGGGAAGGTGCCAGGCCGTCCCGGTCAGCGACACGGCCCGACCCGCGCCACCCACCATGGCGACCGCAGGAGCCAGCAGGCCATTGTCGGGGCCGACCAGCACCGACTCCCCGTCACCGACCTCGACGGCGACCGCCCGGCGGTCGGTCCCCACCCCCGGGTCGACCACTGCCAGCACCACCCCCGGGCAGAGGTACCCGGCGCTGCGAGCCAGGGCCAGGCCTCCTGCACGTACGTCATGGGCCGCGATCCCGTGGGTGATGTCAACCACGTGTGCGTGTGGGGCGATGCTCCGGACCACCGAGTGGACGACGCCCACGAACTCGTCGTCGGTGCCGTAGTCCGACAGGAACGAGATCGTGTCGTAGCGACGGCCCACGATCAGCCGGCACCCAGTTGGCGTGAGCGCTCGGTGGCTGCTGCGACCACGTCTCGCACCATCGAGCGGAAGTCGCCGGCCTCGAACACGGCGAGACCGGCCGCCGTGGTGCCGCCCGCCGACGTGACGTTCTGCCGCAGGGTCGCCGCGGTCTCCTCGGACTGGCGCAGCAGCGTGGCGGCTCCCAGCAGGGTCTGCTCGGTCAGCGCAACCGCCACGTCGCGCGGGAGCCCCTCGCCCTCACCCGCGTCCATGAGGGCCTCGGCCAGGAGGAACACGTAGGCCGGACCGGATCCCGAGAGACCGGTCACGGCATCCAGGAGGTCCTCGCCGACCACGACCACCTCGCCCACCGCCGAGAGGATCCCGACGGCCCAGCCGAGGTCGTCGTCGGTGGCGGCCTTCCCTCCGGCAACTGCGGCGGCACCCTCGCCGACGAGGGACGGCGTGTTGGGCATGACCCGGACCACCGGCACGTCGTCACCCAGGATGGCCTCCATGGCGCCGGTCCGGACGCCGGCGGCGATGGACAGGACACGGGGCACGCCGAGGGCGGCCAGGCCGGCACAGACGTCGGCCACCACGTGGGGCTTGACGGCGACGAGGGTATCGACGCCGGCCAGGGCGGCATCACCACATGAGACGCCGGGAAGGGCCTCGGCCAGCAGGGCTCGACGACCGGCATCGGGTTCCACCACGTGGAGCTCCCCGGCCGCCGCCCAGCCGTCGGCCACGAGGCCCCTCAGCAGGGCCTCGCCCATCTTCCCGCCGCCGATCACCTGGAGTCTCGTGGCCACGGGGCGAACCTACAGGCTGGCGTCGACCGACGGCCGGCCGTCCGGCAGCACGCGAGAGGTCCCGACGGCGACGGCGACCACCGTCACCAGCACGCCGGCTCCCGCCAGTACCGTCCCGGTCGACCAGAAGCCGATCGCCACGCCGACGGCCAGCGGGCCGGCCGTCTGGCCCAGCCGGAGGCCGCTCACCCACAGGGCCAGGATGATCCCCCGGAGGTGCTCCGGGGCCCGCTCGGCGACGAGGTCCTGGAGGGTCGGGATCGTGATCCCCTCGGCCAGTCCGTACACCGCGGCCGCGGCCACGAGGAGCCACAGCGAACCGAGGCCCATGGCCAGGAACGTGGCGCCGAACACCCCGAGGCCGATGGCCACCATCACCCCGGCGGACATCCGAACCCGGAACCAGGTGACCGCGAGCGAGGTGGCCGTCGACGTCACCGCAGGTACCGCTGCGACCAGGCCGCGCTGTGTGGGACCCAGGCCGAAGGTCTCGTGGAGGTGGATGGGGATGAGGGTGAGGAACACGCCGAACATGACGAAGAACGTCAGCGATCCGAGGCTGATGACCATGGCATTGGCCGGGATGGACAGCTCGGCCAGTGCCTCCCGCAGGCGTTGCACCACCGGGATTCGTTGGACCTCCCACGGGTCGTCGAGGGACCAGGCCACCACGGCTCCCACGATCAGGGCCATCCCGTAGTAGGCGAAGTTCCACCTCCAGCCGAACAGGTCGGTGGTGGCACCGCCCAGGAACGGGAAGATGGCGAGGAAGGTGGTGATGACCGCCGAGTTCTGGCCGAGGAGGCGGGTCCGTTCCATGCCGGACCAGTGGTCGGTGATCATGACCACTACGAGGTTGATGAGCCCGGCGGATCCGAGGCCCTGGATCACGCGGATGACCAGCAGCCACTCCAGCGATGGGCTGAATCCGCCGAGGCTGCCGAAGGTCCCGAAGACGAGCAGGCAGGGCACGAGGACGCGCTTGCGGCCGTAGCGGTCGGCCAGGAACCCGATGGCCGGGGCCGCCACTATCCCGGTGACGGTGCCTGCGGCGATCAGCATCCCGGCACGTTCGATCGGTTCTCCGAAGGATTCCAGGATCTCCGGCGTAGAGCTCATCAACACCGAGTTGTTGAGCAGCGCCATCGCCGTGACTGAAAAGACGAGGAGGCGCGACGGAGGCCCTGTCCGGACGGCGGTCAACGAAGCGGCCTGGCCGGACGCGACAGGTCCGGCGGCCATGTCGTCAGAGAACTCACTTCCCCGATCGAACCCCGACGATCCGGCCGCCGGACCCGGGAAGCACGATATACCCAAAGGTATTGAAAGTCCACTGTCAATTTCCGCCGCCCCTGCCGGTTCCGCCGAAACGGCTGGCGAAGCCGATGCGAAGTGCCGACCGAAAGCAACGCTCGACAGCCATCCACACGGTCCCCAGGAGCCTGTCCAACCCAGCGTCGTCCACCGTGGAGGCCGGTAGGGCCCCGACCAGCAGCACGGCGTCCTCCTCCCCTACGCAGAACGACACTCCGACCAGGCTGGAGTTGCGCTTCAGCAGGTGCTGGTGGAACGCAGCATGGTTCTCCTCGGGGGCCGGCATCACGTAGGTCTCGTGGTGGAGCATCCGCTGTCGGAGCGTGAGACGGATGGTCGAGGTGTCCTTCTCCTCGCCCACGACCCGGGCGAACCAGCGTCGCTCCATCGGTCCGGCATCCGGGTCCCGCTCGACGGCCACCAGGATCGGGTTCTCCTCGAGCGTGCGGGCGAACCAGGCGTCGATGACCGCCTCGAGCGCGTCCAACTCGTCGGGGCCGAGTGGCGGCGGGTCTGGCGGCAACGTCAGGCGCAGTCCACGAGCACCCGGGAAGAGAGGTCGTCGCAGATCCGGCGGAGCCGCGCTGCGGTGGCCGACCAGGTGTACGACCAGGACCGCTGGGCGGCCGCCGTCGACATCTCGGTCGCTGCGATCGGGTCGTCCAGGATCTCCGCCACGTGGGCGGCGTACGTGGACGGATCGCGCCCATCCACCAGGTAGCCGGTCCGGCCATGGTCGACCAGGGTCCGCAGGCCGCCTACGGCGGCGGCCACCACGGGGATCCCGCACGCCGCAGCCTCCAGGGCGACCAGGCCGAACGACTCGGAACGGCTGGGCATCAGCACCACGTCGGACGCCCGGTACCAGTAGGCGAGACAGTGGTGTGGTTGCGGATCCACGAACTGGACGCTGTCGGCGAGGCCGTGGGACTCGGCGATCTGGCGGACGCGCAGTGCCTCGGCCTGGCCGGCGGACCCGCTGGCACCGCCGACCACGACGAGGCGTGCATCCGGTCGACCCAACTCGGCCAACGTGCGAACGGCCACGTCGACGCCCTTGAGGGGCTGGATGCGACCGGCGAAGAGGAGGACGGGGCCCGCTCCCAGCCCGGTGGCACGGCGGGCCACGACCTGGGATCCCGGCGTGAAGAAGGCATGGTCCACCCCGGGCGGGACCACCTCGATACGGGACCGTTCGGCGCCGTACAGGTCAACGAGCTGTCGGACCTCCTCGGGACTGTTTGCCAGCAGGATGTCGGAGCACCCCACCACCTCGCCCTCGGCCCGGATCCGCTCTGGCGGCTCCGCATCGCCACTCTGGGCCTTCACCATGCCGAGGGTGTGGAAGGTCGTGACGAGCGGGAGGTCCAGCTCGTGCTTCAGACGATGCCCTGCGACCGCGCTCAGCCAGTAGTTGGCGAGGATCCCGTCGTGGCCCGGGTGGGCGGCCAGCCAGGAGGCCACGCCGTCTGCGAAGTCGTCGATGACGCCCGGCAGGTCCTCCTTGGGGAGGTCGTGTGCTCCGGCATCGACGTGGACCACGCGGAACCCCGGCTCCACGTCCACGACGGTCGGCGTGTCCAGATCCACCCGGCGTGTGAAGACGGTCGAGCGACCACCGGCCTGGGAGAGGGCTGACGCCAACTCGCGTACGTACACGTTCATGCCACCGCCGTCGCCGGAGCCCGGCTGGACCAGCGGGGAGGTGTGCATGGAGAGGACAGCCAGGCGACGCACTGTTCAGCCTCCCGATACCGGTGGCAGCAGGGCCACCTCGTCGCCATCGGTGACAGCGACGGCGGCCGCTGTGGACTCGCCGTTCAGCCAGACGCGGCAGGTGCCGGCCAGTGCTGCGAACCCGTCGCCGAACCTCTCGTCGGCCGCGGCGAGGACCTCGCCCACGGTCTCACCGGGGAGGCTGAGGCTTCCGGTTCCGGCGGCGACCCGGACCGAGGCGAAGAGACGCAGGACAGCCATCCGGTCAGTGTATGGAGGAGGCCCGCCGAGTCCGAAGGCCTGCGGCCGGTCCCGCGATCGGCACGTCGGTCGCCGCTACCGTCGGCTCCCATGACACGCCTGCTCGTCGTCCGCCACGGCCAGTCCGAGTGGAATGCCACGGGGCGCTGGCAGGGCCGGGCCGATCCGCCGCTGACCGACGAGGGACGTCGACAGTCGAAGGTCGCCGGCGGCGCGCTCGGCACATTCGACGCGGTGGTGGCCTCACCGCTGCTCCGGGCCGCCGAGACGGCAACCATCATCGCCGAGCGACTGGGCATCGGACCCGTGCTCACCGATCCGGACCTCGTGGAACGCGACGCCGGGGAGTGGCAGGGCCTGACACGCTCCCAGATCCAGGAGGAATGGCCGGGCTTCCTGGATGACGGCCGCCGACCACCCGGCTACGAACCGGGCGATGCCATGCTCACCAGGACGCTCTCGGTGCTGGAGCGCATCTCCGAACGCATGGGAGACGGTGACGTGCTCGTCGTGTCGCACGGCGGAGTCGTCTACGCCCTGGAGGAGGCCTGCGGGAAGCCGTGGAGGCGCCTACCCAACCTGGGCGCCTGCTGGTTCGAGATATCCGGTGGCGACCTGTCGGCCGGGCCCAGGGTGGACCTGGTGCCGGACGGGACCGTCCCCGACCTGCTCTAGTCCGGCGCCCCCGACGAACCCTCGTCCAGGCGGGCGGTCACCGACTCGTAGCCCTCCAGGTCACCGCTGTCGACGCGCTCCATCGCCACCTCGATGGTGGCCAGGTCGGCCTCCAGCGCATCCAACTCGGCGTCGTCGATGTCGGGCGCGTCCACGGGGGCAGGTGGGACGCCGTCGGTGGTCGGGTCGGTTGACGGGTCGGTCACGGCGGCGAGGGTACCGTCGGCTGGTGCCAGCACCGTTGATCCTCCTACCGCCATCGGAGGGAAAGGCCGGTGGTGGCGACGGCCCCGGCTGGGCGGATACCGACCAGTCCTTCCCGGACCTCGCCGACCAGCGTCGGGCGGTGATCCGGGCACTGGTGGAGGCCATGGGCCTTGCGGCCGAGGCACGATCGAAGCTCCTGGGCGTGGGAGCGGCGAGGACGGCCGAGGCGACGGCGACCAACATGGTCGTCGACTCGGCGTCGACCCGTCCCGCCATCCAGCGCTACACCGGCGTGCTCTACGACGCCCTCGACTACCCGTCGCTGCCTGCGAAGCTTCGGCGTGGGGTGGACCACCAGGTCGTCATCTTCTCCGGACTGTGGGGCGCTGTCCGGCCCACCGACCCGATTCCCGACTACAAGCTCAAGATGGCGGCGATGCTCCCCGGCCTGGGCCGGCCGGCCCGCTTCTGGAAGCCGGCGCTGACCGCGGCGTTGGCCGACGCCGCGTCGGGGACCGTCTGGGACCTGCTTCCCAACGAGCACTCCGCCGCCTGGAATCCGGCGATCGCCGGGCGTCGCATACGGGTGCGGTTCCTGGACGACGTGGAACGCAACGGCGAGCGGACGCTGGTGACGGTGTCGCACTGGAACAAGTTGCTGAAGGGGGCCCTGGTCCGCCACCTTGTGGAGCACGGAGTCGACGACCCCAACGGCCTGGTCGGGTTCGACCACCCGGAGGGCTACGTCTACGACCCCTTGCTCACCCGTGTCGACGGTTCCACCACCGAAATCTCCCTGGTGACCAGGCGCTAGGGCTCAGGGTCCCAGGACGCGGTCCAGGTAGTCGTTGGTGAAGCGGCGCCGGGGATCCAGGCGTTCCCTTGCGGCATGGAAGCGGTCCCAGCCGGGGTAGCGACCGGCCAGCGTGTCGGCGGTCTGGAAGTGGAGCTTCCCCCAGTGGGGGCGGCCGTCGTAGCCGTCCATGATCGCCTCCACGCCACGGAAGTAGTCCTCGTACGGCGTCCCCCGGAACACGTGGACGGCGATGAAGCAGGAGTCCCGTCCCGAAGCCGTGGACAGCGGTATGTCGTCGCCACCCAGGATCCGGAACTCGATCGGGAAGCTGATCGGACGGTCCAGGGTGTCTATAAGCGCCTGCACCCTTCGGAACGCCTCCAGGCCGTCCATTCTGGGAACGGCGTACTCCATCTCGTAGAACCGGACCCGGCGGGGCGAGGCGAACACGTCGTACGAGGTCGTCAGGTACTCGGCCCTCCCCGCACCGGCCAGCACCCGGCCGTTCAGCCTCGGGATGAGCGACGGTCGGAGGCGACCCAGGTGGTTCAGCGCCCCGAAGGCCACGTTCTCGAGCAGTTCCTTGTTCTTGAACCGGTTCCATCGGCGCTTCATGGCGTGGCGGCCGTTGCGGGCTGGCGTGGGCGCCTCGGTGGTCCGGGTGTTGCGCTTCAGGAGGGCGTTGCCGGTGTGGGGCATCCAGAAGAACTCGGTGTGGTCGGTGCCTTCGGCGAAGGCATCGAAGCCCGCCAGCACGTCGTCGATCGGCAGGATCTCCTCGACGGCGTGGAGGTTGAACGCCGGCACGCACTGCAGGGTCACCTCGGTGACCACGCCGAGCGCACCCAGGCCGACCCGGGCCACGTCACGCAGGTCCGGATCGTGGTCGTCGTCCAGGACCACCACCGCTCCGTCGGCGGTCACCAGCCGCAGGCCGACCACGTCGGCGGCGATCGACCGGAAGCCCAGGCCCGTGCCGTGGGTGGACGTCGAGATGGCACCGGCCACCGACTGGTAGGCGATATCGCCGAGGTTCGACATTGCCAGGCCCATCGCGTCGAGCTGAGGATTCAGGTCGCAGAGCCGGGTACCGGCACGCACCCGTACCCGACCGGAAGCCTCATCGACGGCCACGATCCCGGTCATGTCATCCAGGGTGACGAGCACGTCGTCGGTCCTGGCAATGGCGGTGAACGAGTGGCCGGCACCCACGACCCGGACCCCCAGGCCATCGGTGGCGGCCTCCCGGACCACGTCCACGACATCGGACTCGGAGACGGGCCGGGCGATCCGCACCGGTCGGCTGCGCTGGTTGCCCGCCCAGTTCCGCCAGGAACCGTCGCTGCGTATGCCGCTCACCTGCTCACCAGCCCCGCAGGTCGACCGACCACGACTCAAGGACCTCGGCGTCGCCACCGGCCCCGGCGTCGTCCACGAGGTGCAGAACCTCGTGCTTGGCGATCGTCGGGTCGATGTGGGCTGGCCGCAGGCCGACCCGGTCCCCCACCGCCCACGACGCACCACCCACCGTCGTGTGCTCGTCGGAGCAGAACCGCACCTCGCCACCACCCACCAGCGAAGGGTCACCGCTGTCCATGGCCAGCGCCTTCAGGCCCCCGTCCAGGACCGCGTGGCCCCGGGAGCTGACCGACACCACCGTGGTCAGGAGCACGAGTCCCTCCCGGAACGGAAGGTCCAGGCGTGCGTAGTCGCCGTCCATGAGGACGAACGATCCGGCCTGCAGTTCGGTCACCACGTGGTTGCAGTCCCACGAGCCCGTACCGCCACCGGACACCACCCCACCGCCTACATCCGAGTGCGCCCTCGTCAGATCCTCCATGGCCCTGGCCACACGACGCTCGCGGCGCTGGCGGTCCACCTCGTGCTGGACGTGGCCCTCGTATCCCATGACGCCCCGGACCTCCAGTCCGGCGGCACGGGCCTCGTCGGCGATGCGTCCGGCGTCGGCCGGATCACAGCCACACCTGGGCATTCCCACGTCCACGTCCACGAGGACCTCGCGTACCCCACCGGCCACCGCTGCGTCGATGGTGGCCGATGAATCGACCGCCACGGTCACACGGGCCGTGCCGGACCGGACCAGGACCCCCAGCCGACTGGCGTCGACGACCTCGTTGGCCAGGAGCAGGTCGTCGCCCAGGCCCGCGGCGGCCATCCCCTCCACCTCCCGGATCGTGGCGCAGCAGAAGCCGGTGTGGCCGGCCGCGGCGAGGCGGGCGGCCAGGGCGGTGGTCTTGAAGGCCTTCACATGTGGCCGTAGCGCCGGTCCCGGGCGAGCGGCCGACATGGTGGCCAGGTTGTGGTCCAGGACGGCCACGTCGGCCAGCAGCGCCGGGGTGGTGAGGTCGCCCGCCTTCATCGGCAGAGGCCTACGCGCCCTGCGGCGCCCTGGCCTCGGACCAGGACAGTCCCCGCTGGGGATCGGGTTCCCGCGGCAGGCCCAGAACCCGCTCGGCAATGATGTTTCGTTGCACGGCGAACGTTCCCCCACCCAGGGTCAGGGCCGGCGAGAAGACGTAGCCGTAGTGCCAGATCGACGACACGCCCGGAAACTGCCCTGTCGTCAACCGGTTCTCGGTGGTCCCCTCCTCCTTGGACGCATCCAGGCGACCCACGGGGCCGGATCCCACCAGCATCCCGGAGGTACCGCCGACCTCCTTGGCCAACTCCATGACGTGCTGCCCGTGGTCGTCGGCCATGGCCTTCTGGATGTTCGCCTCCGACCCGGGTTCCCGCCCTGCCAGTTGGGCGCTGAGAGTTCGCAACCGGTTCAGGCGGAGCACCTCAGCCTCGCAGTACAGGGCGGCGAGACGCTGGCGCAGCACCGGATCCGATGTCCCTCCGGCCTGTCGGACCAGCTCCAGCAGGTCGTCGGCCGACGGTCCGTCGCCCCACAACGAGCCGGCCGAGGACAACGAGACCCGCTCGTTGGCCAGCGTCACGCGGGCCAGCCGCCAGCCATCGCCCTCCTCGCCGACCAGCAGGCTGGCAGGGATGCGGACGTCGTCGAAGAAGACCTGGTTGAACGAGTGGGCTCTGGTCATGTCGATGATCGGCGACATCGTGATGCCCGGCAGGTCGGTCGGACAGATGAAGTACGAGATCCCCTTGTGCTTGGCCACGTCGGGATCGGTTCGAGCTATGAGGATTCCGAAGTCGGCCCTGTGGCCGCCGCTGGTCCAGATCTTTGACCCGTTCACCACGTACTCGTCGCCGTCACGGACCGCCCGGGTGCCCAGATTGGCCAGGTCCGAACCGGCGTCCGGCTCCGAGAACATCTGGCACCAGAACTCCTCACCGGTGAAGATCGGATCCAGGTAGCGGGCCTTCATCTCGACGGTCCCGGCCATGGCGATGGTCGGCGCCGCCCAGCCGATGCCGATCGGGTTGGCGGGCCGCCTCACACCCGCCCGGCGCAGCTCCTCGTCGATGATCACCTGTTGCATCGGATCCGCGTCGATGCCGTACGGAGCCGGCCAGTGGGGAACCACGTAGCCGGCATCATGCAGTTCCCGGCCCGTCGGCTCCGGATTGGCGGCCAGCCACGCACGCACGTCGAGGCGTCGCGGATCGTCGTCCGGCGGAAGGTCGAAGTCCATGGAGCCGAGTCTGGCGCCCCGGCCGGTCAGCCGACGATGCGGGCCACGGCCCGGCGCTGCACCCCGAACGGCACGATGCCCCTGGCGGCCCATCGCAACCAGGCGCCTCGCCCGACCGGCCTCCGGGTGAGGGGCATCCGGGCATCGAAGGCGCGGGCGACCACCCTTGCGACCACCACCGGATCGCCACCGGATTCCGCGGCCCTCCGGTCGGCCGCCGCCATGGCGTCGACCATCGGGCCGTAGGGACCATCCGACGAACCGTGCCGGGCCTCGGCCCGCCAGATGCCGGTCGGGAAGGTACCCGGCTCCACGAGGACCACGTCGATGCCATGGGGGCCGACCTCGAAGGCCAGCGACTCGGCCCAACCCTCGACCCCCCACTTGGAGGCGGCGTAGGCAGACCATGTGGGCAGGCCCCCCAGGCCACTCGAGCTGGTCACGCACACGATGCGACCACCGTGCCCACGCAGACGGGGCAGCACCGCCCGGGTGACGGCGAAGGTGCCATGGAGGTTGGTGTCCAGCACCCGGTCGACGGCCTCGGAAGGCAGCTCCTCGAACGGTCCGACGGCGAGCACGCCGGCATTGTTGACCAGCCCCACCAGGCGGCCCACGTCACCGGCCAGGCGAACCCACGAGTCGGCCACCGCCATCGCCTCGTCTATGGAGGCCTGGTCGGTCACGTCCAACCTCAGGACCTCCACCCGGTCGGCCACCCCCGCCTCGGCCAGAGCGGCGTCCAACGGGCCACGGCGGGAGAGGTCGCGCATCGTGGCGGCCACCCGCCGACCCCGACGGGCCAGCTCCACGGCGGTATGCAGGCCGAAGCCCGAAGAGCAGCCGGTCACCATGATCACCCCGTCAGGCTTCCGAGGCGACCGGACCGGCGGATCCTGGTGGGTCAGGCGGCCGATGATCCGTCGCTGCAGGCCGGCGGGAACCACGCCCCTGGCCAGGAACCGGGCTCGGGCGCTGAGGCCGACCGGGTGCCGGAGGCCCCGTCGACCCTCGACGACGGCGACCATGGTGGCCGACACGCTGTGCGGATCCAGTGCCCGCGCCCAGGCACGGTCGTCTCCGTCCTCCAACGC
>Ga0302120_10000071_pt1 | contig 36096 bp, 33 predicted proteins | sample AG5_Bottom_MG_FD_203118 | JGI IMG/M metagenome (GOLD analysis project Ga0302120, IMG submission 203118) | Marine microbial communities from Western Arctic Ocean, Canada - AG5_Bottom | ecosystem: Environmental > Aquatic > Marine > Oceanic | place: Canada: Western Arctic Ocean | collected 2017-10-01 | reverse complement strand
CCTTAACATCACTAACATTTTCCAGATTTGTTGATATAACACCAACACGATCAACCAACAAAATATTGTCTTTATTAAGGCCCATTTTGCACAATAAATGCAAAGTAGCAATACCCGCAGATCCTGCCCCTAAACAGACTAACTTAACAGTCTCCATAGTTTTTCCTTGAATCTCAAGCGCATTTATTAAACCTGCTGCAATAATAATTGCCGTACCGTGCTGATCATCGTGAAAAACAGGGATGTCTAATGCCTCAATCAAACGCTGTTCAATTTCAAAACAACGTGGGGCGGAAATATCTTCTAAATTAATACCACCAAAAGTTGGGGCAATATTAATAATAGTGTTTACAATTTCATTAACGTCTTGTGTGCCTAATTCAATATTAAAAACATCGATATCAGCAAATCGTTTAAACAAAACTGCTTTGCCTTCCATTACAGGCTTAGCGGCCAGTGGACCAACGTTGCCCAAACCAAGAACTGCAGAACCATCGGTAATCACTGCCACTAGATTTCCTTTCGCCGTATACTCGTTAACAGTTTCTGGATTTTTTACAATCTCCCTAACTGGCGCAGCAACCCCTGGCGTGTACGCCAAGCTTAATTCTTGACGAGTGTTCATCGGTTTATGCGAAGAAACAATAATTTTCCCAGGTCTAATCCGGCGATGATAATCTAGGGCTTCTTCGTGAAATTCTTGTGACATATAATAAAACTAAAAATAGTTAAAAGTAAGGCTGGTATTATATATCTTTATATGACGGTAAAGTTAATACAGCTATATACCAGTTTAAATTTATTCACTACATGAAAGCATTCTAAAATGATTAAAAAAATAAGTGTAATAGGCGCAGGAAGAGTGGGGGAAACCACCGCGCAAATGCTAGCAATTCAGAAGCTCGCAAGCGAAATTGTATTGATTGATCTTGATGACCAGTACGCTCAAGGTGTCGCTCTTGATATTCAACAAACCTCAGAGGTATTTAAGTTCGATACCGTGATAAAAGGCAGTGGTGATATCAGTGCTATCAAAGATTCTAATATCATCATCATTACAGCCGGCCTTCCTAGAAAGCCTGGCATGGATCGCAGTGATGTTCTAGAAGCTAATCTTAAAATTATTGACGGTGTCATGGACGGTGTGATTGAACACGCCAATGACGCTTTTGTTATTATGGTAACCAACCCTGTTGACGCTCTCACCTACTACGCGTGCAAAAAAACCAATTGGGATAGAAGTCGTATTATTGGCCAAGCCGGCGTGCTAGATTCACTACGTATGTCCAGCTTTATTGCAATGGAAACCGGTCTTTCAATCAATGACATCAAAACACTGGTATTAGGCGGACATGGGGACACCATGGTGCCACTCATTAGATACACGTCAATAGGCGGCGTGCCAATCACTCAATTACTAAGCAAAGATGTGATTGAGGGCATTATTCAAAGAACTCGTGATGGCGGCGCTGAAATCATTAACCTCAAGAAAAACTCTAGTGCTTACGATGCGCCAGCTGCGGCTGTGACAGTTATGATCGAAAGTATAGTGCACAACAAAAAACGACTCGTGCCTTGTATTAGCCTTCTAGAGGGCGAGTACGGACAAAATGGCCTGGCCATTGGTGTGCCTGTCGTTTTGGGTGAAAATGGCATTGAGCGCATCATAGAACTGGAGTTCAATGATGAAGAAAACGCCTTGTTTTCTCAATCAGTCAGCGTGACTCATGATCTAGCTCTGGAAGTCGACAAACTAATTAGCAAGTAATTATTGCTATCTCTTTGAGTGACTCAAGCTTGTAGCAACAATGCTTGAGTCACTCAACCCAGCACACTAGCACGGTTTTAAATTTTGATTTATAGGCTAGATGCAACACTCAAGCGAGGCTAATTAAAGCCCCACCTAAGGACAAAAGTGGAAGAAGTGAACCGTCAGAAACTCTTAGAGCAGACGATTCATTGTTGTGATATTAGCAATCGAAATCTCTTGCGGACAAACAGATTCGCAATGACGATGGTTTGAGCAACTGCCAAAACCTTCTAACTCCATTTGACGAACCATATTAGTCGCACGAGTATCGCTCTGGACTTTACCTTGAGGTAAATGATCAAGGTGAGCAATCTTAGCGGAAACAAAAAGACTTGCCGAAGCGTTCGGACAAACAGCGACACAGGCGCCACAACCAATACAAGTTGCCGCATCAAAAGCAGCATCTGCATCGGGCTTTCTGACCAATTGGGAGTTTGCGTCAGGCGCAGAACCGGTATTCGTGGAGACGTAGCCGCCGGCTTGAATGATGCGATCAAATGCATCACGATTTGTTAGTACGTCTTTAATAACTGGAAAACTGTCGGCTCGGAAGGGCTCAATCCAAAGTTCGTTCTGGTTGGCGTATTCACGCATGTACAGTTGACAAGTCGTAGTGGCTTTTTTCTCACCGTGTGGATGACCATTGATAACTAATGAACAAGCGCCGCAGATACCCTCTCGACAGTCATAATCGAATACAACACAGTCTTCATCTTTACCAATAAGTTGCTCATTAAGCTGATCCAGCATCTCCAAAAATGAAGTGTCGCTATCGATATCGTCAACTTGGTAAGTGTGAAAATCGCCTTTGCTCTGGGCGTTTTTTTGACGCCAAATATGGAGTGTAAAATTCATGTGTAATCCCTCACACTTGGTTTGACAAATTCAAAATCTAATTGCTCTTTGTTTAATATAGCACCTTCTTCTGAGTATTCCCAGGCAGCCACATAAGCAAAATTTTCATCGTCTCGCTTTGCCTCGCCATCGGATTCTAAATATTCTAGGCGAGCATGGCAGCCACACGACTCTTCGCGCTCAAGAGCATCACGACACATAAGGTGCCCAAGCTCGATGAAATCAGCAACTCTACCAGCACGTTCGAGCGTTTGGTTCATGTCTTTATCGATACCTGTTACCTTGACGTGCTGCCAAAAATCAATTTGTAGTGCTTTAATCTCTTCAATCGCAGCCTTAAGGCTTTCTTGCTCACGCGACATGCCACAAGCAGCCCACAAAATTCTACCGACTTTCTTATGGTAGTAATCTGGAGAGTTTTTAGGCTCTGGGGCATTCATCAATTTATTGATGCGATCTTTAACGTCATCCATCGCTTTTACAACATCAGGGTGATCAAGACCCACAGGCTCAAGCTTATTCTTAGCTAGATAGTTCGCAACCGTTCTTGGGGCAATAAAATAACCGTCCGCCAAGCCCTGCATCAATGCAGATGCGCCAAGTCGGTTTGCACCGTGCTCAGAGTAGTTGGCTTCGCCGGCAGCAAATAAACCGTCAATTGTTGTCATTAAGTTGTAATCAACCCAAAGACCGCCCATTGTGTAATGTGGGGCCGGATAAATCTTCATTGGTAACTGATATGGGTTTTCACCTGAAATACGCTCATACATATCAAATAAATTACCGTATTTTTCTCTTACTTTATCTTCGCCGATATGTTCGATAATTGATGAGAAGTCTAAGTAAACACCCAATTTCTCACCGTGAATCTCAGTACCAATACCGCGACCCTCGTCACAGATGCTCTTGACCGCTCTTGAGGCTACGTCTCTAGGCACTAAGTTGGCAAAAGCTGGATACATACGCTCAAGGAAATAATCTCTATCTTCTTCAGCAATTTCTCTTGGATCTTTACCACAATCTTGTATTTTCTTTGGCGCCCAAATACGGCCATCGTTACGAAGAGATTCACTCATCAAAGTTAACTTGGATTGATTTTCACCGGTTGGCGGAATGCAAGTCGGATGAATTTGAGTAAAACTCGGATTGGCGTAAAAAGCGCCTTTTTTATACGCGCGCCATGTAGCAGAAGTGTTACAGCCTTTAGCATTGGTAGACAAGTAGAAGGCATTACTATAACCACCCGTACACATCACAACACAGTCTGCTGTATGTGCGGTAATTTCACCGCTAACCAAATCACGAACAACAATACCGCGCGCCTTACCATCAACAAGGATGATTTCTAGCATTTCAGATCGAGACTGGTGCTTAACCTTGCCTGATGCAACCTCTTTACTCATCGCGCTATAAGCGCCCAACAAGAGTTGCTGGCCAGTTTGGCCGCGAGCATAGAATGTACGCGAAACTTGAGCACCACCGAAAGAACGATTCGCCAAGTAGCCGCTGTACTCTCTTGCAAAAGGAACGCCTTGAGAAACGGCTTGATCAATAATATTGCCACTCAGTTGGGCAAGACGATAAACGTTTGACTCGCGTGCTCTAAAGTCACCACCCTTCATCGTGTCGTAAAACAATCTCTGTGTGCTGTCGCCGTCATTTTGATAGTTCTTGCTGGCATTAATGCCGCCTTGAGCAGCAATAGAGTGCGCTCTACGGGGGCTGTCGTTAAAACAGAACGATTGTACGTTGTAGCCAGATTCGCCCAAAGTAGCACATAAGGAAGCGCCGGCAAGGCCTGTACCAATAACAATAATGTTGTATTTCCCGCGATTTTGCGGTGCAATTAGGGACAACTCAAAAAGGTGTTTTTCCCAACGCTTGTCTATATCACCCGTAGGTGCGTTTGAATTTAATTTACTCATAAGATAGTACTCAGTGGAATAGAGGCAAAGCCCACCATAATAATAATAACAATTAACCAGGCAACTTTGTGAAATTGACAACTACAAATGCCTAATGTCTGTAACACATTCGAAAGGCCGTGTTGTAAGTGCGCCGAAATTGCCAACATACCCAGGCCATATACGACCCACATCAATGGATCAGAAAAAATCTCTTCCATTTGCTGGTAAAGATTTGTTGTGTCTATATCAATAGTGAGCATTTGTACACTATGGATAACGATAAAGGCAAACACCAATGCCGCGCCCGACCATGCGACGATTCTTGGAATGGCCTTAGGATAGGATTTTTTGTAGCGAGTGTCACCCGCACTTTTATTGTTTGCCAGCTGACGCGTGACGGCGACATAAATATGAAAGACAATTGTCGATCCTAGCAGGGCCAATAAAACAGGATAAATCCAAGAACTGTTAAACCAAGCATAGAAGGCATTAAAAGCAGCCTCGCCAGCATGGAAAGTCAGCACGCTAAATAAATGATAAATTAGGTAGGTAAACCAAATTAGTCCGGCAACAGCCATCATTTTCTTGAGGAGAATGGTGCGGTTATTCGTTGAGCTCATAGAGTCCTTAGCAAGGTGATTGTTATTCTTTTCTTAATAATTTCGCACTCTTCGTAACTTCAAAAATTACAAAAACACAGACAAAATTTAAAGAATATATTTTATGCCAAATGTTTAGGGTTTGAACTTTTTTTAACTTAATAATCACTATATAAAACTAACTTCATCTTTATTCGTAGCCATAAATACAAGAAAAAGAGAAGTTTATTTTGAAGTGAAGAAGTACAGGCAACACGCCATAGTATGAAAGGAGTCATGCTATGGCGAATTGACAGAAATCACTATTAATAGAGAGGTCAATAACAAGACCATTCCACACTCTAATTGTCGTCCGACATGAAAAGTTGTCAAAAAGTTAATAATTAGCAAACGAGTAAACTCTGAAAACATATGTTTTACAAGTTAATTCTGGATGTAAAGACAATGCACTATAGCGCGACTGTCGGCGCACTATAGCGAATGCCATGGAATAACCAAAAGGAGGTCTGTTAGATGCACACCTAACACACAAGGCTATGCTATAAAAAAGACATCATTCGCAAGCGAACAATGCTTCTTTTTCCTTCTCCGCATTAAACACAATTAGCATCTAAGGGATAAATAATACCAAGAAACACCCACTACCACTAATGATGTAAGAGTTATTTGGCTGATTTCAACAAGCCGAGGATTTTAGTATAAGCGCCTCTAAAATTGTAAATTGTTTACAAAATCAGCAACATAGGTTGAATTACGACGCTTTAAGTTCACACAAAGCACAACAACACTTATCACTCCTCCTCGTTAAAAGCGTAGAGTTTTCATGAATTAGTGCAATGGTCAATGGGTTAAAATATGTAGATGTTCTGGCCTGTACAACCACCAATCAACACCCTTCTTGCCATTTCAAAGAAAACAAATTCTAGCCTTCTTCTCGATGACTCAAAACAACACTGAAACTACTAAAATTTTAAGCAATCAACATCATTCGGTAATGTTTGCGGAGTCTCTTGCGGGCCTCAACATTAAACCCGATGGTATTTATATCGACGCCACTTTTGGCAGAGGTGGACACTCCCAAGGCATTCTCGAGCTACTGGGTCCAAAAGGTAGATTAATTGGCTTAGATCAAGATTTGGATGCGGTGAATTACGCCAAATCAAACTTTCAAGACCAAAGACTGGCTCTATGTCACACACGGTTTGATCAATTGCAAAGCGTTCTTGAAGAGATGGGGATTTATGGAAAAATCGACGGAATTTTGATGGACCTTGGTGTCTCTTCACCACAGCTGGATAATGCCGAGCGAGGTTTTAGTTTTAATAAAGAGGGTGCGCTTGATATGCGCATGAACCAAACACAGACAATGACAGCCGCCAAATGGCTTAACGAAACAAGCGAAAAAGACATTGCTGATGCGCTTTATCAATTTGGTGAGGAAAAAAAGAGCTGGAGAATTGCTGCTGCAATTAAAAAATTCCAAGAAATCAAAAACATCGAAACAACACTTGAACTCGCCAATATTATTGCCTCCGTTGTTAGGTCTCACAAAAACAAACATCCGGCAACCCGCTCTTTTCAAGCGATTCGCATTGTTATTAATGAAGAGCTACAACAACTTGCCAGTACACTTGAGCAGAGTATTGGTGCTTTAAATTCAGGGGGCAGGCTGGCTGTCATCAGCTTCCACTCGATTGAAGACAGAATTGTGAAGCAATTTATTCGCAGGCACTCCCAAGCCAAAGCTTTGCCTAAGGGACTGCCAATTATGAATGAACCTGCAAACGACCTTCCTCTTAACAACCTAGGCAAGAAAAAACCTTCTAGAGCAGAAATCAAAACAAACAAGCGCAGCCGTAGCGCAATCCTGCGCTTAGCTGAAAAATGCTAAGATTTATCCGCGCCACTTGGCTTGTTAACACCCTCTTAATCATCGCCACTGTTGTCTTGTCACTTTTAATCGTTAATTGGCATCATCAGATGTTTCAACTGTATGAAATCGAGGTGCAAGTTAAAAAAGAAAATCAAAGCATTACCGCCATTAACAGGCAGTTATTAATGGAGCATTCAGAAGTGCTAAGCGGTATGGCTATCGTTGAAAAATCAAAAAAAATCCTAGGGATGCATTCGCCAGATAAGAATATTAAAACATTGTCTTTGTGAAATTTACTCGAGTTCAAAATTATTGGAACAGACAAGGACTGATTAAATACAGTTTTTTTGTCATTATTGGGATTTTTATTTATCAGGCAATTAGCATTCACTCCCAACAATTGGGTGGCGCCTCTCTACAACAAAAGGCCGCCATAAAATCTGAAAAAAGCCTCACCAAAAAAGCCTCACGAGGAAACATTCTAGACAGAAATGGCAACATCCTTGCCATCAGTCTCATTCAACAAAAAGTCAATCTAGACCCAACTCTTGTTCAAGATGAATTTATCCCAATGTTGTCGGAGGCATTGCAATTACCGGTTGATGAACTTGAAGGCAAAATTAAAGAAAAACGTCAAGCCAGTTCGGGTCGAAAACAACTCATCATTAAAGAGAATCTTGCGTTAACCGACCCTATTATCGTCAACCTCAGAAAACTAAAAAAACTAAAACTTGAGGTCTGCAAATCAACAATGATTACACCCTCGAAAACACTACTGGAAAGAGCAAAAAGTCTTGCCGGCATTGAAATCGATAAAAAGGATGAGGTTGAAGTCATACGCTGCAAGAGTGAAAAAATCTCTGGCGTTGCCCTGCAATCATCAGCCTTTCGCTATTATCCGAAAGCCGAGTCCATTTCGCCGCTACTAGGGCGAATCAATAACGAAAATATTGGCGCCTTTGGGATTGAATCAGAATTTGACTATTTGTTAGCCGGCTCCGATGGCCAAGAAAAAATCACCGCTAATAAAGAAGGTTCAAATATCTACTACCAGACCGAAATTTATCAAGAATTACAACAGGGTGAAAACATTCAATTAACCATTGACGCCGATGTTCAATTTCATGTGTTTAACGCCATCAAAAAATCAGCAGAATTTCATTTAGCCGACTCGGCATCGGCCATTGTGCTATCTGCCAATGGTGAAATATTGGCGCTTGCTAATTACCCGGCTGCAGACCCTAATGATCGCCAAAGTTACGATCCCCAGGATTATAGAAATCGCGTTTTGGCCGACAAGGTAGAGCCCGGTTCAACAATGAAACCTTTTACAATGATGCTCGCACTAAAACAAGGCGTGATCACCGCTACTGATGATGAATTAATCGATGTCAGTAAATCCATTGGTCATATCAAAACCAATCGCGAAGTGAGGAAATATGGTGACGCAATAACGGTGAAGAAAATTCTGGAAAAATCACACAACCTAGGCACTGTCAACGTAATGGAGCGTCTTGAGGCAAAAGACGTGTACAACACATGGCGGCTGCTGGGGTTTGGTGAATACCAAGGCCTTATGCCAAGTATCGAAAATCCTGGCGTACTTCGACACCACAGCACATGGGGAGTTGCCGATAAACGCACTATAGCCTATGGTCACGGCCCCATGAATACCAATCTTGCACAACTAGCAAGAGCTTATTTAGTTTTCGCCAACGAAGGCAGTGTGCCAAACTTAAAATTGATCATGGACAATGAAGTAGCAGAGGAAAGTACACAAGTTTTCAGCGCCGAAATCACCAATAGAATAAAAGAAATATTAGACTCCGTAGCATCAAATGATGGCTCTGGTTATCGCGCCAGTATCAATGGCTATGAGATTGGCGGAAAAACCGGCACAGCCGAAATGGTTGTTGCAGGAAAATACAATAAAGACGGCGCAAAACGCACTTATTTTGTTGGCTTCTCGCCCGTCGAAAACCCTAAGTACATTATGGCTGTTCGACTTGATTACCCGAAGCAATGTTTTGTTTCTTGGGACCCAAACCTAAGAAACCGCTGTGAGGGCTCCAATTCGGCAGCAATGGCATTTAAAGATGCGATGGAAAAAATACTGAATGCCGACACCAACATTCAACCAACAGCGGATCACCAAGATCTTCTCTAATCAGGCTTCGATGTTTTTCGGTGTTGTATTTCTTCCATAATCCTCTTTTCGTCGGCACTGCTGCTGGCCGTTGAAATAGAGGCTGAAGTCAGATTTCTTTGGTGTTGCTTTTCCGACAAGGTCAAGGCGCTGAGAAACTCATCCTTTGCCTCATTTTCACTCAAACTTGGCTCCATCACGCACAGTTGTTGCAATCGAGAATAAATCCTGGGCTTAGGCTCAAACGGCTTTATCAGTGCTTTCTGCGATATCTCTTCGTCAATTTGGGCAGAATGAATTAATTCCAATAAGACGCTTGACTTGGGTAAGTGCCGCACTCTAAGCTCAACCGTATCATCCGCCAACACTGGATAATTCAACATACAACTAATCATTTTTGACATTAAGCCTTTCATGCCGCTGTCTGGTGCTTTTTTTGTCACCGGTGCGTCATAAAGCATTTCTGCCATCGGTGGCTCGTCAAAATTGGGTGGCGCTTCATGCATTTCTTGCGCTCTCTGAACAGGCGTCGCGCTGTACTCGCTTTGATTAATTATCTTTTCAACGTGTGACACGTCTTGACCAACAACTTGCGCAAGACCCTCAACCAACTGCTGACGGTACACAGAATAAGTGACAAGATTAATAAGTGCTGAAGCTTGCTCTAAAAACAACGTCTTGCCCTCAATAGTCTCAAATGGCACGTCAGATTTGATATGGTCAAAAAGAAAAGTGGACAGTGTTTGCGCCTTATCAATGCGTTGTGAGAAAGCCATGACAGACTCACCTTGAATCAATGTATCCGGATCCTCTCCATCGGGCAAAAGCAGAAATTTAATCATTAATCCTGCGGTCATTGCTGGCAAGGAAATTTGCAACGCCTTCCAAGCCGCCGACCTGCCCGCTTTGTCACCATCAAAGCAAAAAACAATGGTGTCGGTTGCCCTTAATAAAGTTTGCAGATGGGCCGGTGTAGTTGCCGTTCCGAGAGTGGCAACAGCTGTGGTAATGCCATGCTGGTGAAGGGCAATAACATCCATGTAACCCTCTACCACCAAGATGTAGTCAATTTTTCGCGAATATTTACGACAATGATGAAGGCCGTACAATTCCTTTGATTTTGAGAATAATGGCGTTTCAGGCGAGTTTAAGTACTTTGGATTGTCCTTGTCAGAGAGTACCCGCCCACCAAATCCAATGACATTGCCTTTGGCATTGTGAATGGGAAACATTAAGCGGTCACGAAAACGGTCGTAATAATCACCCTCTTTATCTTTTTTGGCAACCAACATGCCTAGAGTGTCTAAATCGACAAGTTTTTCGCTGTCGGCTTTATTATGCTCATGCAAATTACTCCAACCGGGTGGTGCGTAACCCAGTTCAAATCTTTTGGCTATGGCGCCACTAATGCCGCGCTTTTTGGCGTAATCAACGACCCTTGCTTTGGCGGCAGAGCTTTTTAATTGTGTCTGATAATAATTATTCACCTCACTCATCAACTCGTTGTAACGCTTAAAGCGTGTATCAACGGGTTTAACATTTTGATCATAAACAACCGAAATACCAGATTCTGAAGCCACCGTTTCTACGGCTTCAACAAAGTCTAAGTGGTCAAATTTCTTGATAAAGTCAATCGCGCCGCCACTTTCGCCACAACCAAAGCAATGGAAAATTTGTTTATTTGGAACCACAGTGAACGACGGCGTCTTCTCTTCGTGAAAGGGGCAACAAGCTTTATAGTCTTTGCCTGCTTTTTTCAATGGCACACGCTTATTAATTAGACCGACAATATCTACTCTATCCGATAAATCGTTGATAAAATCTCTATCAATAAATGGCATAACTTAGGCCGCAATAATCACGTGAAAATCTCTTCATTTTAATGATGAGACCTTTATATAAATGATAAATACTGAATTCTTTCGGCCAAAATACCTGCCAACTTGGATATTAATCCTACTGATGAAGATTGGCGTCTTCATTCCGTTTAGGATGCAAGTTTTTCTGGGAAAAAACATGGGTAAATTATTCTATCCATTGTTTTCAAGGTTTAGAAAAATAGCCATAACCAATGTTCAGCGCTGCTTTCCTGAGAAAAGCAAAGACCAAGTTAGCGCTTTAGTAAAAAAACACTTTGAATCTATTGGTGTGAGTTTTTTTGAAACTGCTAATGCTTATTACGGCGCGGACAAAAAAATTCAAAAAATGCTGACGATTGAAAACGAACACTACCTGACAGAGGCAATGAAAAATGGGGGTGGTGTGATTATTTTATGCTCACACTTTATGCCACTCATGCTTGGTAGTCGTGCGCTATCGCTAAAATACACCATTGCCAGTATTTATCGTCCACAAAACAATCGTCTTTTTGACAAAATAATGGTCGAAGGTCTTACTAATGGTGGCGGCATAATGATTAAAAATTCCGACACCAAGGCAATGGTTAAAGCAATCAAAAATGCACTGCCTATTTGGTACGCTCCTGATCAAGATTTGGGCGCTAGAGGTAGCGTATTTGCCCCATTATTTGGAATTCAAGCAGCAACAATTACTGCCACATCACGTCTTGCCAAAGGTGGCAACACTGCCGTTATCCCTTACTCTTTCATTAGAACCGACAAAGGCTACATGATGTCTTTCTCTGCCCCACTCGAGAATTATCCTAGCGGCGATTTGGCGAAAGATGCACACAAAACCAATCAAATATTAGAAGAGCAAGTAAGAGAAAATCCAGAACAATATCTGTGGATTCATCGTCGATTTAAAACCCGCCCAGAAGGTGAAGATGAATTTTATACAAATATCTAATATTTTCATTCAAGCAATAGTACAATGAAAGAAATTAGCGTATAATTCGCGACTTAATTTTGACTAAATGAGTTATTTAACTATGTCTATCGATACACAAGCGATTATTCAAGAATACCAAACAGGCGAGAGCGACACGGGCTCTACTGGCGTGCAAGTGGCACTATTAACAGCGCGCATCAAGCATTTGACTGAGCATTTTAAGACGCACAATAAAGACCACCACTCAAGAAGGGGTCTACTGCGCCTTGTATCTCAGCGTAAAAAATTATTGACTTACATTAAAAACAATAACATCGCTGGCTATGCCGATCTAATTTCACGTCTAGGTCTTAGAAAATAAAGACCCAAGATGTGTTAATAAAAGCCCCATTTTTGGGGCTTTTTTATTGTCTAAAATAGCAGCATGGAACTTTCACCAATCTATTCAAAAATATCGGATCTTTCCGAGCGCAGCAGCGCCTTATCCAGTCACCTACAACTGGAAGAAAAGCAAGGTCGATTAGAAGAGGTGTTACGCGAACTGGAAAATCCAGATATTTGGTCTAACCCAGACCAAGCGCAAGCGCTAGGCAAAGAAAAAAATCAACTTGAAAACGTTTGCACTACTTTTGTAAAAGCCTTGGCAATTCTTGGCGATGCGGGCGAATTGCTTGAAATGGCGGAAGCAGAGAACGATAGCGATACAGTTGATAGCGTTGCTGCTGATTTAGCCGACGTCGAAACCGATATTGGTGCCTTGGAATTCCAAAGAATGTTCAGCGGCGAAATGGATCAAAACTCTGCTTTTCTTGATATTCAATCGGGCTCTGGTGGCACCGAAGCACAAGACTGGGCAGAAATGTTGTTGCGCATGTATTTGCGCTGGGGTGAAAAGCACCAATTCACCGTAAAGCTAATGGAAGTCTCCGCCGGGGAGGTTGCTGGTATTAAATCGGCCACCATTCATTTCGATGGTGATTATGCTTTCGGCTGGCTCAGAAGTGAAATTGGCATTCATCGCTTGGTGCGCAAATCACCGTATAACGCGAATGGCAAAAGACACACTTCTTTTTCTTCCGTTTTTGTCTCTCCCGAAGTGGATGACAATATAGAAATCGACATCAACCCTGCTGATTTACGCATCGACACTTACCGAGCCTCTGGCGCAGGTGGCCAGCACGTAAACAAAACAGAATCTGCTGTACGCATCACCCACTTACCCACCAATACCGTTGTGCAGTGCCAAGATGGCCGATCGCAACATGCCAACAAAGATCAGGCAATGAAGCAACTCAAGTCCAAACTTTATGAGCTTGAAATGCAAATACGCAACAGTGAGAAGCAAGGCCTTGAAGACCTAAAGTCGGATATTGGCTGGGGCCATCAAATTCGCTCATACGTACTTGATCAGTCTCGCATTAAAGATCTTAGAACGGGGGTGGAAAGCAGCAACACCCAAGACGTTCTTGACGGTAATCTCGACCAGTTCATTGTTGCCAGTTTAAAGGCGGGACTATAGTGACACATAAACATTATGACATGATCGCTATTGGCGCAGGTAGTGGCGGACTTTCTGCCGTTGAGCGCGCTAGCGAATACGGCAAAAAATGCGCAATCATTGAAATGAAAACAATTGGCGGCACCTGTGTCAATGTTGGCTGCGTGCCTAAAAAGGTCATGTGGTATGCAGCTAATACAGCAGCCACAATCAAAAACGCCTCAGGCTTTGGATTTGAGATAGGCAGTATTGACTTCTCCTGGCAGAAACTAAAACAAGGAAGAGACATCTACATTAAAGGCATTACAACTTGGTACGATGGCTATTTGGAGTCTCTGGGCATTGACTACATTAAAGGTTTCGCCAGTTTAGTTGACAATCAATCAATCAGCGTTAATGGTCAAATCATCACCGCTGATCATATCGTGCTTTCCCCCGGCAGTACACCTTTTATACCTACTATTGAAGGCAGCGAATTTGGCATCACCTCCGATGGTTTTTTTGAACTTACCGAGTTGCCAAAAAAAGTGGCCATTGTTGGTGGTGGCTTTATTGCTGTTGAATTAGCGGGTGTACTCAACGCCCTGGGTAGTGATGTCACACTCATTATTCGCTCAGACAGCTTGCTGAATGGCTTTGACGCCTTGGTTGTTGACACCCTGACTAAAGAATACCAAAAGCAGGGTATTGCCATTGCCACCAACACCAATATTTCCAAACTCGACAACAACGGTAGTATCTATTGCAACAATGAAATTCTTAAGGATTTTGATGAAGTCATCTGGGCAATGGGCCGCTCACCAATGACAAATAACATTGGACTGGAAGCTGCCGGTGTTGAAACAAACAAGAGGGGCTTTATCCAAACCGATAAATACCAACAAACCAATATTAAGGGAATTTACGCATTAGGCGACGCCACAGGTCGTGCGGCTTTAACTCCTGTAGCTATTGCCGCTGGAAGACGACTTTCTGATCGTTTGTTTAACGGCATGAGTGATAGACATTTAAATTACGACAACATTCCAAGTGTTGTTTTTTCTCACCCACCTATTGGCACCGTTGGTCTCAACGAGAAAGAGGCGAGGGAGAAATTCGAAAACATTAAAACCTATCAGTCAAGCTTTACTCCAATGTCGGACGCTCTACTACAACGCCAAACACAAACAGCGCTTAAGCTCATTTGCACGGGCGACGATGAAAAAGTCATTGGCTGTCATATTATTGGCGAAGGAGCTGATGAGATGCTACAAGGCTTTGCGGTAGCAATTAAAATGGGCGCAACAAAATCTCAGCTTGACGACACGGTGGCCATCCACCCAACAAGTGCCGAAGAATTAGTAACGTTACGTTAATTTTTACTTTTCTTACGCCATTCTTTAGGATTGATTGGTGGCTTAGCAAAAGTCCAAAAACCACGTTTTTCTTTTCTTGCTAAAGCCTCTTCCACTAAGTAAGTCTTATCGTAAGAATACGCCATACCATCCAACACCATTTGCTTGCCTATGTTAGTCTCACCGACAAATAAACGGATTAAAACCCTATTGTAATAATCCACACCAATGGGTTTGAGTGCCAATTCACCGGAAAGACTACCAAGTAAATGTTGTAAGTGCTCAGTTGCCAATTCTCCACAACTAATGACCACAGCAAGACTTTTCTCACAGGTCTGATCCCATTCAGGCGTGTCAATTCCGGCAATTCTCATTCTAAGCAAAGCTCGATCGCCCATCGGACCTTGATGAACTTGCGCAAAGTCAAGAAAAAGCAAAACATCAATATTAACACTGTCGCCATCCACAATGACCAACGGATGCTTAACGTCGCTTTGAGCTCCAGAAATGCTACAAAAGCTAAATAACAGGCATAAAACAAAAAGCTTCATTATGTACAAAGGCCTCGGTAAAATTGCCTCATTATAAAACAATGCACAAACCATGAGCGCAATAGAGACAATTCAATTCAACGAATCAGGCATAGTGCCAGCAATTGCTCAAGACTCTGAGACTGGTGAAATCTTAATGATGGCATGGATGAATAGAGAGGCGTTAGCCTTGAGTATCGAACATCAAAGAGCGGTTTACTATTCCAGGTCTCGCCAAAAACTGTGGTTTAAAGGTGAAGAGTCGGGCCATGTGCAAGAAATCGTCGATATTTACACAGACTGCGACCAAGACGTTGTTTTGCTAAAAGTCAAACAAATAGGCGGTATCGCTTGTCATACCGGTCGCGCCAATTGCTTTTTTAATAAATTAAAAAATGATAACTGGGTAAGTGTCGCCGACGTTATCAAGGACCCAAAACAAATTTATGGATAATATACTCGCAACTTTAGAGCAAATACTTGAGCAGCGCAAATCAGCATCTGCGGATAGCTCCTACGTGTCTTCTCTGTACAGCAAAGGCACCGATCAAATTTTAAAAAAAATTGCCGAGGAGTCCGCCGAGGTCATCATGGCCGTCAAGGAGGACGACAATGATAAAATCATCTACGAAATAGCAGATCTCTGGTTCCATACACTGGTTCTTTTACGTCATAAAAACATTGGTGTAAGTGACATTGAGATGGAATTATCACGTCGCTTTGGTGTCTCTGGCCACGAAGAAAAATCATCTAGAAGTAAATAACAACCAATAGGAGAAGGTATGGGTTTCGGAATAACAGAATTAATCATCATCTTGGCAATTGCACTATTGTTCTTTGGCGGCAAACGACTAAGGAATCTCGGAAGTGATCTAGGGAGTGGAATCAAAGGCTTTAAAAAAGCCATGAAAGATTCCGATACTGAGGCATCCAAAACAGACGATGAAGTTGTTGATGCAGAGATCGTTGACGACAAAGAAAAGAACTAAGTCGCCTCTCACTGCTAAGAGCTAAAACATTATGTTAGACGTTGGATTTTGGGAAATTGCAATCATTGGTGTTATCGCTTTGATTATTATCGGCCCTGAAAAAATGCCCGAACTTGCTCGTAGGGCTGGTCACACCATCGGAAAAATCAAATCTTTTATCAGCAACGTAACTCAAGACATTCAAGATGAACTCGACTTAGATGAACTAAAAGAAACCAAAGAACAACTCAAGCAGCTGAGCAAAGACAGCGACCCTCGAAAATAAAAATGGCAAGCAAGGAAAAAACCAAAAACACCCTTGTTCAGAATTTGCTGGAAATTCGCAACAAGCTACTGAAGTCCGTTATCGCTATTGCTATCATTTTCTTGGCAATTTTTCCGTTCGCAAATGATATCTATACATTTATTGCAGCCCCCATAATAAATGTATTACCCGTTGATGCAAATATCATTGCTATCGGCGTGATTTCACCTTTTTCAATCCCACTTAAAATGGCGTTAATTTTCGCGGTCTATTTGGCAATGCCCTACTTGCTTTACCAGGGCTGGTCTTTTATCGCGCCAGCGCTATACAAGCATGAAAAGCGCTTAATCACACCGCTAATTATTTCATCCACCATACTGTTCTACACTGGACTTCTTTTTGCTTTTTATATTGTTTTTCCAGTCATTTTTGGCTTCTTATCGACCGTCGGTCCATCAATCGTCTCCTTTGCGCCTGATATCAAAAATTACCTAGATTTTGTACTCAAAGTATCGTTTGCTTTCGCCGTAGCATTCGAAGTTCCTATTGCCACGATTCTCCTTATTATGTTTGGTGTCGTTAGTCGAGAAAAGCTTAAGAAAAATCGATCCTACGTTATTTTGGGCGCCTTTGTACTGGGCATGCTGCTCACACCACCGGATATTATTTCGCAATTTTTAATCGCCATACCGATGTGGTTATTGTTTGAGGCTGGCTTGTTCTTTTCACCCCTCTTCAAAGTGAGACATACAGACAAAGATCAACAAAATCAAAGACGGAAAGACAAGGGGTTTGATTGGTCTGACGAGAGCCATAACACCAAAATGAACAAGCTAGAGGCCAAGATGAACAAACGCGGAATGGGTAAATAGATCCACAGCCACTCTAACCCTATTTTGATAGCGCTATAATGGCCGCAGGTAAAAAAGACTATTTGATTTGCAAATACGCCTCCAATGAATCATCAAGCGCATCAAGCCATGGCGTATGGTGTGCCGGCGACTGAGTGCCTGTCATCAAAGAAGCATAAGATTTATTTCGGAATGCCATAATATCTTCTTTTTTGTCCTTCTTCCAACTTAAGAACGTTTTTCTCATGCCTTCGATATTGAAATTAGGGTAATCCGTCTCGTCGATCAACATTTGCATGTAATCACCTTGGAATTTAATGGCATAGCCAACATCGTCTTCGGCTACTTCAAGTTCGTGCCACTCTGCCGTGTGCTTTTTCATCTCTTCTAATGAAGGCAATTCAATCCTACCGAGAATAACGTCTCTTGCATACCAAGCTTGCGCATCGAACATGTTAAAGGTGTACCACTGGTCCTGCATAGCAAGATACATAAGTTGTGGGTTTTTCTCCCAAACTACACCCTTGTAAAGATCCAACGGATACAAAATATTGCTTGTCTTCAAGCGCAGTGAATCCGGCAAGAATGGAAAATGATGCTGGTAACCCGTGCAAAGAATAATTGCATCCACCCTTTTTGTGCTTCCGTCAATAAAATGCACGGTATTGCCATCGATCTTAACAATCCCTGGCTTTTCTTCCCAATTGTCTGGCCACTTAAAGCCCATCGGAGCCGAACGATAACTACTGGTAATTGTTTTGGCACCATACTTATAACACTGAGAGCCAATATCTTCAGCAGAGTAACTACTGCCAACAATTAACAGATCTTGGTCTTTAAATTCAAGCGCATCACGAAAATCATGCGCGTGCAAAATTCGACCGTTAAAGTGACTAAAGCCCTCATATTCAGGTACGTTCGGTGTCGTAAAATGACCCGAAGCAACAATCACATAATCAAATTCGTCCGAGTAAGCCTTGTCTTCGATAAGATCGTGAACTCGTACGGTAAACTTCTTAGTGTCTTCACAAAACGACACATCTCTTACAGCGGTGTTAAAACGAATTTGGTCCCTAACATTGGCTTTTTTAACCCTGCCTTGAATGTAGTCGAACAAAACCTCCCTTGGCGGATAAGAGGCGATTGGATGGTCAAAATGCTCTTCAAAGTAATAATCCGCAAACTCAAGACATTCTTTTGGGCCGTTAGACCAAAGGTAGCGATACATACTGCTATGAGCAATTTCACCGTTTTGATCCAAACCCGTCCTCCAGCTGTAGTTCCATAAGCCTCCCCAATTAGATTGCTTTTCAAAACAAACAACCTCAGGTACGTCAGCGCCTTTATCTTTGGCTGATTTAAACGATCTAAGTTGTGCAAGGCCGCTTGGGCCAGCACCAATGATTGCTACTTTTTTACTCATACCTACTCCATGTTATATTGTTAATAGTGTACTAATTAACACCAATAAAACCAAAAATTATATTATTTATGAAAAATTTGTGATCACAAAATTTATTGTGATAGTATACCAATATTTACTACTATAGCAAGTAAAAAATATAATACATTTAATTTAATTATATTTGTGATCACAAATATAGGACATAATTCACCTTGCTATAAGCGTAATGAATCAACTCTTAGTTTTCAAAAAAAAAGAGAAGTAAAAAAAATAATGAAAGTGAAAGTGGGAGTTAGACTCTTACCCTAATAGCTCGAAAGCACTGATAATGCCATCAGCAACATCAACAATGCGCTTGTTTTTATCCATTGCCATTTTTCTAAGAGACTGATACGCCTCATCTTCGTTGATTTTTTTGTGCTTCATCAGCAAGCCTTTGGCTTTTTCAACAGCTTTACGTTCAGCCAACTGTGAGCGTGTGGCATCTAATTCATCTTTTAATGCCTGAAACTCTCTAAAACGCGCTATAGCGACATCGATAATAGGCTGCACACGGTTTTCTTCCAGACCATCAACGATATAAGCGTTCACGCCTGATTTAATCGCTGCGCCTGCCATTTGATCACCAGAGCTCTCTGTAAACATAACAATAGGCTTTGGCTTGGTGTTATTAACATCACGTAAATTGGCAAAGACTGCCTCATTAGGGATATCAGCATTCACAATCACCACATCGGCATGCGTCATTTCATTGCTCGTTGCAAGGTTGGCGCTACCCTCCAGTCGACAGATCACCTCATGACCCTTATCTTGTAATGCGCGACGAAGAATGGCCGAACGACCCATATTCTCGTCAACTAAAATAATTTTTAATGCCTCTGGATTCATTGTTAATATTAACTCGTATTTCATAAAATATTAGTTGTGTAATATACCCCATTCACACGAATAAATCCTTAGCTTGGAGTGTTGTATTTTTGAAAAATGGGGGTATATCACCCCCCATTTAACACGTTAACTTTGGTTATTTTGTTACAAACTCCGGATAAGCCTCCATACCACATTCAGTAATATCTACACCAGAATCCTCCTCATCGGCAGATACACGCACACCCATCACCGCCTTAAGGATTAACCATAACGCCAGTGATGCACCAAACACCCAAACAAAGATTGTTGCCGCTCCAGCAAGCTGACCAACAACACTAACATCACTGTTTGTTAATGGCACTGCCAATAAACCCCACAGGCCGACGACACCATGGACTGAAATCGCACCCACTGGGTCATCGATTTTTAGCTTTCGATCTAGGATAACAATTGAAAAAACAACGATTAATCCACCAACCGCACCAATCAGTGTTGCCACCAATGCACTTGGCGTATCTGGGCCAGCAGTAATTGCCACCAATCCAGCCAAAGCTCCATTAAGAGCCATTGTTAGGTCTGCCTTACCAAACCAAGTTTTCGCTAGCAATAGCGCCGCAATGACGCCACCTGCAGCTGCTGCATTGGTATTGACAAACACCATCGCGACTGCATCGGCACTATCTTTACTAGCCATAGCCAATACGGAGCCGCCATTAAATCCAAACCAGCCCATCCATAAGATAAATGTACCCAAGGTTGCCAGTGGCAAATTTGCGCCCAACATCGGCTTAGACTTGCCATTTTTGTCATACTTACCTTTACGCGGACCAAGTATAAGAACACCAGCAAGTGCTGCAGAAGCGCCCGCCATATGCACAATGCCAGAACCGGCAAAGTCATAAAAGCCTAAATCGCCAAGGTTAAACCAACCAAAAACATCTTGCCCGTTCCAGGTCCACGAACCTTCCAATGGATAAATAAAGACAGTAAAGACGACGGCAAAGACAAAGAAGGTAAACAACTTCATACGCTCAGCCACAGCACCGGAGACAATAGACATTGCCGTTGCTACAAACACCACTTGGAAATAAAAATCCGAGGCGTTTGAATAAGTCTCACCCTCACCACTAATACCATCTAAAAGCACTCCGCCGCCGTACATCAAGTCATAGCCATAGACCATATACATGGTACAAGCGATAGCAAACAAACCAATGTTCTTAGTTAAGATTTCAGCCGTATTTTTGCTTCGAACAAGTCCAGCTTCCAACATTGAGAAACCTGCCGCCATCCACATCACCAAGGCGCCCATGACTAAAAAGTAAAAAGTGTCTATGGCATACTGTAATTCCAATATTTGATTTTCCATAATATCCCCTTACACTGCGTCAGGGCCAGTTTCACCCGTACGAATACGGATCACTTGCTCTAAACTTGAAACAAAAATCTTGCCATCGCCGATTGCTCCGCCATTGACTTTACAACAGGCGATAATCGCCCCAATGACCGACTCAACTTGCTCATCTGTAATGGCAATTTCCAACTTTACTTTGGGTAAAAACTCAACCACATACTCGGCACCGCGATAAAGCTCTGTGTGGCCTTTTTGGCGACCAAACCCCTTGACTTCAGTCGCGGTGATGCCTGTGACACCAATCTCAGAGAGCCCTTCTCTGACGCTATCCAGTCTATTTGGCTGGATAATTACTGTTACCATTTTCATATTTTTCTCCTAACAATAAAAACAAAAAAAGCCCGTTATCCACGACACGTAGTGGGACAACAGGCTTCTATACCAGGGATTCTCTACTTTGAGATAGACGAAAAAAAACGCTTATTTCAGCTTAAAAATTAAACTCAAATAAACGCCATCGTTGAAAACAGCAACCATCGTCGGCTGCCATTGAGATCTATTCTACATATTTATTCAACTCATAGTGAGTAATTATCAATTTTTTCTAGATAATCGGCTTCTTTCAAAACCACAACGCCTTTTTCATTTGCTGCATTAAGCTTAGTCGCTCCTACCTTCTCGCCAATAATCAAAAAATCAGTGCTGCTGTTCACACTTGTAGTCACCTTGATGCCGAGTGACTTCGCTTGCTTCTGTAGATCAGCGCGAGGACGACTCATCTTGCCAGTAAAAACAACTTTTTTGTTAAAAAATGGGTGATCGAAATCTTCCATGCTGCTTTTTAATTGGGTTGTCTCTAACTGGAAACCAAACATTCTCAAGGTCTGATACTCTTCTTTAATACCCTCCAAGCCATCAATAATGAGCTTGGCGGTTAGCTCGGCAAAACCATCCATATCAACAATATCATCAACAGATAAATCAAAGATCTCACCAATAAGTTTATGCTTTAATAGATTTTCGCAATTTCCCATACCTAATCGTAAAACACCAAAAGCGGCTAAAAATCGCCAATCTTCAATACTTTCTTCTTTTGATCTTTTGAGCTGGCTTAGTAAGTTTTGTGACGTTTTATCGCCAAAACCCATTACCGTTAACTCGTTTAGAGATAGCTGATAAATTTCACTTACTTTACGAATGTCGTTTTCATAAAGCTTTTGCACTGTGGCAATACCAAAGCCGTCGTTATTGGCTAATATTTTAAAGAAGTACGCCATTGTGCCCGTGATTTGATCTGGGCAATTATCATGATTAAGGCACATTAAAAAATCGGAGTCCCACGTTAATCCGCCTTGGCAACTTGGGCATAATTCGGGTATCGACACCTCCGTACTCTTTAAAACCTTATTTATCTTTGGGATCACCAAACCACTACGCGTTAGCTCAACAACACTGCCTGAACCGAGTCCTTGCTCCCTCACGAGGCCGTAATGATGGCCAGTTGCACGATAAATAGTGGCGCCACTGAGTTGAGTTGGCTCTAATTCGGCTACGGGGGTAATCTTTCCTGTTCTACCTACCTGTGCAGTAACTGACAAAACACGCACTTGTGCCTTGTCTTTATTTTCTTTGAAGGCGATTTGCCAGCGGTGAAATTTTCTATTTGAACCCATGTGAGTCTTTAACTGCTCATTGGTGAGCTCAAAAACTACGCCATCAATATCAAAATCGACGCCGCTCTCAAGCTCGCTTACAATACTGTGAAATTTTTCGCCAAACAAGCCAATATCACCCGACCAGCTGGGAAGCTGAGTAAATGGCACAAAAAGTGCGGCCTTATCGGCGATAGCCTGAGAAGCAAGCTGATCAAGCGGCTTCTCCTTAATTAAACTGGCCTGAAAATTTCTCGGGTATTCAAAATGCTGACTTAGATGTGACTCAAAGTAGCTTTTTTTAACAACAATTTCACCCGGACCCTGACCCCTGTCTGAATCATTGTAAATGCTTAATCCGCGCTCAAATACGCGTGAAATATCACTGCCTTTATTGCCATCTCCCCTTGTATACAGTCGATTACCGTCGTCGTAACCAGCAAAACCATCAAGCTTTGCAGTGCCTTTAATTTGGATCGCCTCTATGGGTAGATTGATTTCTTGAGAGGCTTTATTTATTCTGTCCAGCCATTTTTGAATTTCATCCCAAGTATAGGCCTTATCAGTGGACAGCATTCTTTTAGGAAGCTTTACTTTTTCATCTGAAAAGCCTTCGTTTTCAGGCTCAGGTCGGATCAGCAAAGGATGGTTAGGCGCCCGTTTTGACAACTCCGCCAAAAAAACAAAATCGTAGTCTTGATCGGTAACGATAGACTTGCCATCACGATAGTGCTGATTGGCAACAATGCAAAACTCGGCCAATTCGTCGTCTGACAAATCATCCAACAAAAGACCTTGGTTTGCTATATTTTGAATTTTTTGATCAGTCAACATCGTTTCGTTGTTGTATTTATCTCTAAACAACCTCAACAGTTAGAATTGATCGGCAAGCTCTTTGAAGAAAATAAAACTGAAATCAATTGTCTTTTGTTCGTTCTCTTCGCTAAGATCGTTGAAAACCACTTGAGAATGCCCTTCTTCCAGTTGCTTAACAACAAGCTGAACTGAAATCGTTTCAGCACTCTTGCCCATTATTTTTGAGAAAAAACTTCTATCATTTGTTCTGACAAGATTGACATAGTAGCTTCGCTCGAACGGGTCGCTGTCTTCAATACCAATATCCAATTCATCCAGTGCCCAACCTAAATGCGCCCAAGCCTTTGGTGGATCGTATGGGAAAACAAGGGTTGCGTAGCCTCTTTTGGTCTTGTAAACCGAAACCGGTAGATTCTCAACTTTAGCCGTTTCTTGAATTTTGTTGATGGCGTCAGATTGGTCACTACCAAGGAAAATCATCAATCTAAGCAGCATCTCCGTCTCTAACTCGACGTCTTTCGCTCGTGATTGCCACAGCGTGGTTTCGCCTATAACAACTTCTTCAATTGACCTTAGTGATAGGTACACCTCTGAACTGTTTTGATCGTCGGTTGCCTCAATACGAATTCTGTATTTATCCGCAATAGGTAGTGTATATTTTGCCTTCAAGACATCTGAAAGCATTGCCCTAAAGCCACCGAGTGATGAGTCTGGAACATCGGGGTCACTTTCCAAATATTCTGTTTCAATGATGCCTAGCGCCTCATCTTCTTTCTTAATCTTAAAACCAAACGACTGCAGAAAACCTTTAGCCATGGGCCAAATTTCACCTGGTGTCTTATCAACCAACAGCCATCTGCGATAAGCATCGCGCCTCACTTCAACATTAGCAACGTTGGCCAATTGTACGTCAGAAGAATTTGAGTCAGAAGTACCGCCAGAAATACTTACAAAGTCACCTTGCGACTCAGGATTGGTTAAATCTGGCGGGATAATAAGATCTGTAATCTCGCCTTCTACTTCTTGATAATTAATAACACGAGTGCCAAGTGTCTCTTCATCATCAGAGCTAGAAAATGATGAGCAGCCTGCTAAAATAAAAGCCGACAATAGAACAACTATGCAGCTCGTGACTTTCATAGCAGATTAAGTGTTTGTAAATCTTTTCCAAGTATTACTTGATACTCTTCCGACAACACAGTTAATGGCAAGCGAATACCTTCGCCACATTTACCCATTTTATGCAGGGCCCACTTCACTGGAATTGGATTGGACTCGAGGAATAAATGATCGTGCAGTACGCTAATCGTATCGTTAAGAGCTCTGGCCTCATCGGCTTTGCCAGCCATGGCTAATAAATAAGCTCTTTGCAGTTCGGCCGGCACAACATTTGCACTCACCGAAATACCACCGTGTCCGCCCAGCAAAATAAATTCTATCGCTGTAGCATCATCTCCCGTTAACAGCAAAAAATCTTTAGGGCAGCGCGCAACCAATTCTTTAATCACGGACAAATCGCCAGTTGCATCTTTAATACCAATAATATTATCCACTGCAGAAAGTCTAACAGCGGTATCAACTGACATATTAACAGCTGTTCTTCCCGGCACATTGTACAATAATTGAGCAATATCCACGCTCTCAGCAATCAACTTGTGATGCTGATACAAGCCTTCTTGAGTGGGCTTATTGTAATACGGAGTGACCAACAAACATGCATCGGCGCCAATTCTTTTTGCTTCTCGAGTGAGCTCAATAGCCTCAGAAGTTGAGTTTGCACCCGTGCCGGCAATCACTGGAATTCTTCCTGCGGCGTAATTAATCGTATGCTCTATCACATGAATATGCTCAGGCACTGCTACCGTAGCAGATTCACCCGTTGTGCCGACCGATACAATCGCTGTTGTACCAGCATCAACATGAAAATCTATCAAACCCTCTAATGCCGGATAATCGACAGAATCGTCATCATGCATGGGTGTAATAATAGCAACAGTTGAGCCGTAATAAGTACGTGGACTAGACATAAATCAAATAAATAAATAGATTGAAGGAATTATATACGATTGGAGGCTTAATAAGCATTGAAGCACTGGGCAAAAACAATGCTATTCATCAAGTAAATCAGGGCGCTTTAGTTTTGTTATTTCAATGGATTGCTGAAAGCGCCAAGCATCTATTTTAGCTTGGTGACCACTGAGAAGCACCTCGGGCACGCTTTGCCCATCAATCACTTCAGGTCGTGTGTAGTTAGGGTGATCTAAGAGATTATTGGTAAACGAGTCTTTAAGTGACGATTCATTGCCCAGAACGCCTGGTAAGCGCCGACTAATAGCATCAATCAACACCATTGCTGCCAGTTCGCCCCCACTAATGACGTAATCGCCAATGGAGATTTCCATGTCGACGTCATTTTCGATCACTCTCTCATCAATACCTTCATAGCGCCCGCATAAAAACGTAATAGAGCCCAACTCGGATAAGTCTTCGACCAATTGCTGGTTGAGTTTTTTGCCTTGTGGGGAAAGATAAACCACCTTAGTATTGGGTGAATCTTTTTTGATTTCACTGAGACAATCGCGAATGGGTCTTACCTGCATCACCATGCCTGCGCCGCCGCCATAAGGCTTGTCGTCTACGTTTTTATGTTGATTGTCACTAAAATCTCTAAGCTGCCAAGTTTTCAGCGAGATAATGGATTTTTTGATTGCCCTTGCAATGACGCCTTCATCACCAATGGCAGAAAACATGTCCGGAAAAAGAGTAATAACATTGAATTGCATTATAAATTTATGTGTCTATTTATCAGTAACTTAGACAAGAATGTTTTGCAAAACTTGACGATACACAACCGTCAAACTTTCCAAGTCTTCCACAGAAACACATTCATTAACCTGGTGAATGGTTGCGTTTAGTGGGCCCAATTCCACCACCTGAGTATCCATTTGTGAAATAAAGCGGCCATCGGAAGTGCCGCCCGAAGTTGACAATTCCGTTTCAACGCCATTGACAGTTCTAATTGCATCAACGCAAGCATTGACCAAAGCCCCTCTAGGAGTTAGGAATGGAAGACCAGAATGTTGCCATTCAATGTCATAATCCAGTTGATGTTCATCTAAAATTTCAAGCACTCGGGTTTTGATTTGCTCGTGCGTGGTTTCCGTTGAATAACGAAAATTAAATACCACCTCAACCTCGCCCGGAATGACATTAGTCACCCCAGCGCCTGAATGAATATTAGAAAATTGAAACGAAGTCGCTGGAAAATATTCGTTGCCATTATCCCAAGCCTCATCGCAAAGCGAATTTAACGCCGGTACAGCCAGATGAATTGGGTTATTGGCCAACTGTGGGTAAGCAATATGCCCTTGTTTGCCTTTAATGGTTAAAAAAGCATTTAACGAACCTCTTCTGCCATTCTTAATCACGTCACCCAAAGTGTTTGTAGACGAAGGCTCGCCCACCAGGCAATAATCAACTTTTTGGTTGCTTTTTTGTAAGTACTCAACCACTTTAACCGTACCGTTTTTCGCCGGCCCTTCCTCATCCGAAGTAATCAAAAAGCCGATTGTGCCCTTATGATTAGGATTTTCAGTAACAAAATGCTCCGTAGCAACCAGCATAGAAGCTAACGAGCCTTTCATGTCCGCTGCACCGCGACCGTAAAGCATGCCATCGATAATTGTTGGTTCAAACGGCTTGGTCTGCCACTGCGACTCGATACCCACCGGAACAACATCTGTATGTCCTGCAAAGGCAAAAACTGGGCCGGACAAACCGTGCGTTGCCCAAAAATTCTCAACCTCGCCAAAAGGCAACGAGTGGATAGTAAAGCCAACTTTTTCAAGGCGCTCAATCATCATTGACTGACAACCCTTATCTTCAGGCGTTACCGAAGCCTTGCTAATTAAAGCCTTTGCTAATTCTATTGTTTCACTCATGTTTTGAGACCTTTACAATACTCGTTTTAGATTTGATAGTATGATTTTTAATATTTTACAAGACATAATTTTAGAAGTTCTACTTGTTGTATAGCGATAAAATTTCACTTAGGGAAATAAGAAAAACCCCTATCCCAAAAAGGCTGAGGTTAGAAATGTTAAAAAATGCAGAAAAATTCTTATCAATAGCTGGTGCTATTAATTGTAAATTTTTACACATTTTGTATTCATTTTTATCACTCAGCAAATCATAAAATGATTATTGCAAAGATCTCAATCTACCTGTAATTCAATCATTCGAGTCTCAGCAAGCGAAATGGCATCACTGACAATCTCAATATCATCCGCTTGTTTCACGGCCAAACCTGTGCTTGAAATTCGAACAACAACAAGCACATCTGTTGACTCTGAAAGCTTGACTGACAATGAGTCAGCATCACTCAAAGAGACAACGCCGCTAAAACCTTTTAGCGGAATCTTTTTAATGGCGATTGGCATTGACGAGCCTGTCACTGCCTTGGCGTAAACCATCAAATAATCCTGACTTGATCGCAATGCCAATATTTCTTCGGAAATTTCAATGTTAATGATCAGAGTGAAAGCATTCACTGGTTCAAAATTACTTAAGGTATTAAGAGCGCCCTCAATAACGGCCTTATCTGGATGATCGGCTGGCAATAGATACAAAGCTTTTTGCCAAGATTGCTCCGCTATAAGCAAATCGCCATCATTCGCCGCAACAATGCCCACCAAATAAAGCGCATGAACAGAATCGGAATCAACCTCTAGCGCTTGATCAATCAACGCCTGCGGTGCGCCCGAAAAATCACCCTCTTGGGTTGAAGCAAGCACACTAGCATATTGCAGCAACATATCAATATCGCTTGGAATCAACGAATAGGCCTTTTCAAACGACACCAAAGCCTTGTCTGTATTGCCTAAATTAAACTCGGCCAAGCCCAACATTGACCACGCCTTGCCGTTTTCTGGGTTATTATCTAAGTGCGCTTTTAAAGACGCTACACTTTGCTCTAAACTTAAACTTGGTGACATCTCAATAACAGTGTTAGAGTCCTGTTTTGGTGCCAACTGTGCGTAGGCAAGTACAGAGACAATAGCAATAATAGTACTGAGTGCAAGCGCCCACTTCAACGGATTGATTACAACAATATCACCAGAATTTTGCGATAACTCACTGGCAAGTGTGTGGGTGATTTCATCTTCTGCTTCTTGATACAAAGACTCACTAATCAAACCCTTGGTGACATCGTCGACCAATTCTTGCTTTTTTTGCTTGCCAATAGCCACATTAGAGACATCATCACTAATGTTAACTTTTAGCGGTCGATAGAGAAAATAAGCGACAAAGCCACTGGAGGCTAAAATCAATAACAAGAATGGCCACTCAAAACTCATGATTTCACCTTTAATCGGTAGCGCCTATCACAGGCTGCAAGTAAAGCGCCCAATGCAATCATAATACCGCCCAGCCAAATCCAACGCACCATCGGCTTGTAATAAATACGCATGCTCCAATTACCATTACCAAGCGACTCGCCCAAGGCGACATACAGGTCCCGACTAAGAGATGGGTCGATTGCAGCTTCTGTCATTGGCATGCCAGTTTGATAAAGACGTTTTTCAGGCGACAACTCAATAATCTCTTCACCATCCACCACACTCACATTGCCTTTAAAGCCTTGATAATTCTCAGCCATAAACTGCTCTACACCGTTCAAGGTAAAGGCATAACCGGCAACGGTTTGCACCTCTCCAATAGTCATTTTCAGATCTTTCTCGACGCCCATTTGCGTGGTGACGGTCGCGCCAAGAATAAAAACACCGATACCCAAGTGGGCAACAATCATACCTAGGAAGGCGAAGGTTATTTTTGCTTTTGAGCGCAGTCGCTGCGTTAGCAAAAATAGCGAATGAATGACCACCCAAGAAAACAAATACAATGCAATTAAAACAAAAATATTATCTGTAATAAAAAATGGCGACAAAACCACAACCAGTGTTATACCTATCCAATCCAAGCGAAGCATTGACCCAAGTCGAGAAAATGTGTCTTTTTTCCAGCGCAAAAACGGCACGAGCGCCATCGCAATAACACCAGGAATCATAATAGGCACAAAAACGGCGTCAAAATACGGCGCGCCAACGGATATTTTGCCCAAATTAAGTGCATCTAAAATAAGCGGATACAGCGTACCCAAGAGCACACAAAACATCGCCGACACTAAGACGATATTATTAACCAATAAGCCAGTTTCTCGAGAAACAAGGGAGAATTTGTTACTTTTTTGAAGGAGTGTAGAGCGCCACGAATAAAGCACCAAAGAGCCGCCAATAACAACGATCAAAAAGATGAGGATAAAAAGCCCTCTTGTAGGGTCTGTCGCAAATGCATGCACAGAGGTGAGTACACCAGAGCGCACTAAGAAAGCACCAAGTAGGCTAAGGGAAAATCCACCAATCGCAAGCAACACAGTCCACTGCCTAAAGGCGCCTCTTTTTTCACTAACACTAAGAGAGTGGATTAGTGCTGTTGCCACCAGCCATGGCATAAAGGAAGCGTTCTCAACGGGATCCCAGAACCACCAACCTCCCCAGCCGAGTTCGTAGTATGCCCACCAACTGCCCAGGGTGATGCCAACGGTTAAAAACGCCCATGCGATCAAAGCCCAAGGACGCGTCCAGCGGAGCCAAGTGCTGTCTAGTTTTCCTCGAATGAGCGCAGACAAGACAAAAGCAAAAGGCACGGCCAAACCGACATAACCCATATAAAGCATTGGCGGATGAATTGCCAAACCAACGTCTTGAAGCAAAGGATTGAGCTCACGACCTTCAGTTGGCGTAATTGCCAAAAGTTCAAAAGGATTTGAAGTAAAAAGCAAGAACAACAAAAAGCCAACACTAACAAACCCAAGAACAACTAAGATTTGATTGACAACCTCACTCGGTACGCGTTTTGAGAAAACACTAACCGCCACGCTCCAAACTGAGAGAACTAACACCCAAAGAAGTAAGGATCCTTCATGTGCACCCCAAACTGCGGAAAATTTAAATAAGGTTGGTAGCTGTGTATTGGAATTTTCAGCAACGTATTTCACAGAAAAGTCATCCGTCAAAAACGCATTCATCAGCACTGCAAAGGCAATAAGAACCAGAAAGCACTGACTCCAAATAAGCGGCTTAGCCAGTTGCGCTAAAGCGGCTTTATTCTGATGGATACCGATAGAAGGCACCACGACAAGCAGTATCGCAAAAACAAGCGATAGCACCAGTGCAAAATGTCCAATTTCTATCAACATATCTTATTGTCGAATAAAACCAGTATTTTATCGAATCTACTGCGATTAATGACAATATCACAGGGCTGTTGAGTAACGTTAATAGCGCGATATAAGCGCTGAATGTTAGCTGATAGTTTTGTCTGAAGCCAAACGTGAAAGTTGAATCTCCCAGACGAACTCTGTGCCATAGCTAGGTCATTGCCATGAAAAATCAATGTATTCATTGGTAACCTAGATGTGTTTGATGGTGCGGAAGGAGAGACTCGAACTCTCACGTCTTGCGACACTGGAACCTAAATCCAGCGTGTCTACCAATTCCACCACTCCCGCGAAGAATGCAAATTATACCCAAAAAAAATTAAGTTTTTTCCAATAAAAAAGAGAAAAACTAAGGATTCATCCAATTGAGCTTTTCGTGGAGTTTTACCACCTCACCCACAATCAATAAACTGGGTGCACCCACTTTCTCTTTACTAATCAACTGGGGCAGCTCGAAGAGTGTCGAGATATAGACTTTTTGTTCTGGCATGGTGCCTTTTTCAATTAATGCAATCGGCATATCTTTTCTCATACCATGCTCAATTAACTTTTCAGAAAGATTTTTTGCGCCACTCAGTGCCATATAAAAAACAATGGTTTGTTGCTCAGCGACAAGTTCACTCCAAGGCAAATTGCAAGTGCCGTCTTTAAGGTGTGCAGTAACAAACCGACAAGACTGCGAATAGTCCCTGTGGGTCAGGGGAATGCCCGAGTATGTCGAGCAGCCGGAAGCCGCAGTAATGCCAGGCACTACTTGAAATGGGATGCCATGTTCCGACAAAGTTTCAATCTCTTCACCGCCACGACCAAAAATAAACGGGTCACCGCCTTTTAAGCGACAAACGCGTTTTCCAGATTTGGCTAATTGCACCAATTGCTCATTAATATCGCTTTGTCGAGAGGACTGTCCACCGGCTTTTTTACCAACATACACCAGCTCAGCATCGCGCCTAACAAGCTCCATCACCGCCTTTGAAACTAGTCGATCATGCAACACGACATCGGCTTGCTGCATTAATCTAAGCGCCTTAAAAGTAAGCAGGTCTGGATCACCAGGGCCAGCCCCCACCAAATAAACCTCTCCCAACTTTTGAACTTTGACACTTATTAATTGCTGCTCTAAATCAGCCTTAGCTTCCTTGATTCGACCCGTAAATACTTTCTCAGCAATATTGCCAGACAAAACCGACTCCCAGAATGCTCGCCTGTCCTTAATGTGAGAGAATTTATCCTTCACTCGTTGCCTGTATTCTCCTGCAATTTCAGCGAGGCGACCGTAGGCGCTAGGAACGATTGTCTCTAGCTTGGCTCTGATTATTCTCGCTAAAACAGGCGCTTTTCCACCCGATGAAATGGCAATCAATAACGGCGATCTATCAACGATCGAAGGCATAATAAAACTTGAAAGCTCGGGTGCGTCAACGACATTCACTGGAATATTAGCATCGTGCGCCAATCGCGATACTTTTGCATTAAGCTCTTTGTCATCGGTTGCTGAGATTAATAAAGACTGGTTTTGTATATCAGTCGCTGAAAAAGTTTTTTTAGTTAAAGTCAGTGCTTCATTGGCAGAGCGATCAATCAATGCTTGACAAAAAATGGGCGCTATACACTCTATAGTGGCGCCAGCCTTTAAAAGTAAGTTGATTTTCCTAAGAGCAATATCTCCACCACCAACAACCAAACATTGTTTTTGCGAGATTTTGAAAAAAATTGGAAGATAGTCCATTTGCCCAGCCCCTTGAAAGCCTTATTATAATATTTTCAATTGAGAAAAATTTTGAATTAATGGCCTAAATATTCAGTATTTTCTTTGCCAGTGGAATACTAATGTTTTGTTTAGCTTGCATAGACGCCTCATCCAGGCGGTCAATTGCCTTAAGTAGCAAACCAATATCTCTAGAATAATGCTTAAACAAATACGAGTAGACTTTTTCATCAACACTCATATTGCGTTCACTCATTTGATTATTAAGCGCATCTTTCGTTTGCTCATCATTGAGCGTTTCAAGCTGAAACACGGTGGCTAAATTCAAACGTGTCTTTATGTCTTTCATTATCTGCAAGTCCGCAGGCAGAGATAAGCCGCTAACAATAATATTAACATTTGCTTGTCTAGCGCGATTATACAAATCAAAAAGAAAATGCTGCTGCACCTCTTTAACAGCGCCTATATTATCAATGCTTAACCACTCCAAATCAGCGACCATTTCTACCAAATAATCTGGAATTTCTTCTTTACAATCAATAAATACTGCCGTTTTATTTTGCTCCATAGCGCTAAAAATGACAGCCTGTAAAAGGTGTGTTTTGCCACTACTTGGGTCGCCATAAACATAGATTTCAGAGGTTATATCCGAGTTAAAAAGCTGACTAACTGCACTTTGTATTTGTGCATTTGCAATAAAATTTGCCAGCGACATTTGCACATTCAAAGAGATAGGCAACCCCAATTGATTCATTTCTTAGTCTCTTGCAGAACAAACTGCCGAATCCAAAGCCACATATAGTCTGCGCCACTGAGAGCTGTCGAGGTGGCTACAATAATAAATGCAATTTCAAACCACTCTATAAAGCCCTCTTGAAGTTGTGCTAAAACCACAAACAATACCAAAATAATTTGTAATACTGTGTTTAATTTACTAATCCAACTGGGCTGCAAACGCTCATTTTCACTCGCTTCTTGACCAAGAAAATAACCCACAGTTGCGGCTACAATAATTAGAACTCTAAAGAAAATAAGCAGCAATAACCATAGAGGTAGGATTTCAACCCAATACAGAGTGATAAAAGTGCAAGTCAGAAGAATTTTATCCGCCATTGGGTCGAGAATCGAGCCGAGTCTTGATTGCAGTGAGAATTGCTTGGCGAACCAGCCGTCCAGCGCGTCAGTAACGCCGGCTGAAAAAAACAATACCATCACCAAAAAATATTGCTCTTTTAATAGCGCTATAACAATCGGAACTGTTAAAATAATGCGCAATATTGAAAGCGCATTAGGAAGCATTGAAAAACCCATAAACATGTTAATTTCTAATCGTTTATCACTAGCCATTAATTATACGGAAAAACCAAGATGTCATCATTGACTTACAAGGACGCTGGTGTAGATATCACCAAGGGAAATGACCTCATAGAGCAAATCAAACCGATTGCTAAATCAACCATGCGTCCCGGCGTTTTAGCCGGATTGGGTGGCTTTGGTGCGATGTTTGAAATCCCGCTTGACAAGTACAAAAATCCGGTTTTAATTTCCGGTACAGATGGCGTTGGAACCAAATTAATGGTGGCGGAAATGCTCAACAAACATAACACAATTGGCATCGACCTAGTGGCGATGTGCGTCAACGATCTTATTGTTCAGGGCGCAGAACCTTTGTTTTTTCTAGATTATTACGCAACCGGTTCACTTAATACCGATATTGCGACCTCGGTCATCTCAGGTATTGGCGAAGGCTGTATTCAATCGGGCTGTGCATTGATTGGCGGTGAGACGGCCGAAATGCCGGGCATGTACCAAGGCGAGGAATACGACTTGGCGGGCTTTTGTGTCGGTATTGTTGAAAAAAGCAAAATTATTGATGGCTCTAAAGTTTCAACTGGCGACCATATTATCGCCCTTGCCTCATCTGGCCCGCACTCCAATGGCTACTCCTTGATTCGCAAGGTACTGGAAAGATCCGAGCCCAGTGCAAATCAACTGGACGCCTTAATTGAGCCAACAAAAATCTATGTGAAGTCGATACTTTCATTGATTGAAGACCACGTAGTACACGCTATTTCTCATATCACCGGTGGTGGTTTACTGGAAAATATTCCTAGAGTCTTACCCGAACATCTTGCGGCAAAACTGGATGCAAGTTCATGGCAAATGCCAGAAATTTTTCAATGGCTTCAAGAGCAGGGCAATATTGAGTCCAGTGAAATGCATAGAGTATTAAATTGCGGTGTTGGCATGGTGGTCGTTGTACCTAAAGGGGCAAGTGAAGCTGCCATCAACAAACTAAATGAGTTGGGCGAAACCGCTTGGCTCATTGGCGAAGTGGTTGAATCAACTGGCGAGCAAGTTGTTATTTAAAAGCCCCCATAGGCAATGAACGGTGTTGTTCTCATCTCGGGTGGCGGGTCTAATCTACAATCCATCATCGACAATGCAGAGAAAATTAATCTCTCAATACAATGTGTCGTCAGCAATAGAGCTGATGTATACGGCCTAGAAAGGGCCGCCAAAGCCAATATTCCCAACCGTGTTCTTGATCATAAACTTTTCGATTCAAGAAAAGACTTTGACCAAGAGCTAATGAACGTGATTGACGAACATCAGCCTGATATCGTCATTCTTGCTGGCTTTATGAGAATTTTAACGGTTGAATTCATCCATAAATATCAGGGGAAGATACTCAACATTCACCCCTCTCTCCTGCCAAAATATCCTGGACTAAACACCCATCAGCAAGCCATTGATGCGGGCGATGCTCTGCATGGAGCATGTGTGCACTTTGTCACAGAGACACTTGATGGTGGTCCTGTAATTGCGCAAAAAAATGTCAAAATTAACCCTGAAGAAAGCGCTGAAACCCTTGCTGCAAAAGTCCTAAAGCAGGAGCATGTTTTATATCCTAAAGTGATTCACTGGTATACTCAGGGCAGATTAAAACTTCTGAATGAGACGACTGCAACACTGGATGGACAAGTAATATGAAAAAAGGACTCATCCTTTGTCTGGGATTGATTTGCTCACTAAGCTCTTACGCGCTTAGTTCTTATGAGGCCAGCTACGATCTTTATGCTAGCATGGCTCTGGGTAGCCTCAAAATTGGTAATGCTGAGTTCAAACTTGAGGCTGACAACGATCACTATGTATACACCAACAAAGCTTCGGTTAGTCCTCTTTGGCAAACTTTGTACAACTACTCACGAACTGAAGAAAGTTCAGGATTGGTTGTTAATCAGCAAATCATTAGTAATTACTATAGGCTTCTTGAGCTCAAAGGCGACTCTGTCGACAAAGACTTTGAAATTAACATTTTCACCGATCAAAACTTTGCAACAGTTGGTAGCAACAAATTTTGGAAAAATGGCCCTGGAAAAATCGCAGACGAGCTCAGTATTTACCTTGTCCTTTCTCGCGATATAAGCACCCAACCAAACCGAGAGATTTTTACCTATCAAGTAGCTGATAGTAAAGGCATAAAACCGCAAAATTTTACTGTGCTGGGCAGCGAGACTATTGAGATTAATGGCGAAAAATTACAAACCATTATGATTGAGTGCCCCGAGTTAAGATTGACATT
>Ga0302120_10000068_pt1 | contig 36505 bp, 27 predicted proteins | sample AG5_Bottom_MG_FD_203118 | JGI IMG/M metagenome (GOLD analysis project Ga0302120, IMG submission 203118) | Marine microbial communities from Western Arctic Ocean, Canada - AG5_Bottom | ecosystem: Environmental > Aquatic > Marine > Oceanic | place: Canada: Western Arctic Ocean | collected 2017-10-01 | reverse complement strand
TGGACATTCTTTCGAAATCTGGCCAGGCCTCTTCCGCTGCCGTTGATAGCGCACGCGCGGAATGGCTTGAAGTTGTTGCTCAGAAGATGCAGGTGATCCAAGAGGAGAAAATAGCTCTTGGGCAAATTGAAACCTTAATGTCTACGCTGGCGGCATTGACTGAAAGTGGGAAATCAAATCAAGAGCAGTTGGCATTGGCGCAAAAACGGCTGAATGACTTTGAGCGAACTCAGCCAGGAAGCCCTGCGCTAGCGAGTGACCCTCGAATACAAACTGTCATGGCCTCGATTGATGTTCAGACCTCGCGAATTGAGAGCCTTGCAGTGCACTATCAAGCTCTCCAATTGCGTGCAAAGTCTCCGGGAACGGTGCAAGGTATTTTGGCTCGACCAGGCCAAAGTATTCTTCCTGGTGAACCTGTCTTAATGCTTGCGAAATCATCGTCTTCTCAGCTTCTCGGGTGGGCACCAGAGCGCCTTCACAGGAATAAAATCGAAGCACTTGATTTCACAGCATCTTCAACGGAAATTACCAACATCCCAATCTCCTTCTTAAGAATTGGGCCCATTTTTGAGGAATTGCCGCAAATTCTGTGGAAAAATCCAAGCATCCCTGAATACGGTCAACCAGTCCTCTTTGAGCTGCCGCCCAACACGGGGCTCACTCCAGGGGAGCCTGTGCAGCTCTCTACTGTGCTCTAGGCCTTTAAGTCATTAGGCACACCAAGATTTCCGTTCAAACAAGGCGTACAAAGTTTTTTTCCGTGGTAAACTTATTTATGCGGAATTCCCGAGTAATCTTATTAATGCTGGTATTAACGGGACACTTTTCTGGGCTTGCCAGCGCTCAGCATCCCATCCCAAAAGGAAATGCCAATTGGGATGAAGCAGGCGAATTTATATTTCTAGAAAACGAAGTAATGAATATCCATGTCATAATGGATGAAACGGATTTGGACACATTCCTCGGGAACCGAAATCTGGACTATTTTGTGCCATGTACCGTCCAGATCATCAATTCTAAAATTGATGCAACGTATCAAGATGTAGGCATTCGCCCACGGGGAAATTCTCAGCGTGGCTCAAAAAAGAACCCGTGGAAGCTCAGCTTCAATGAGTTCGTACAAGGGCGTAAGTTGCATGGCATCGAGAAAATGAATCTCGCCAGCGAGTCAACAGATCCTTCAATGGCCCGAGAGTCTCTAGCCTATGAAATCATGCGAAGTATGGGTGTCGCAGCCGGAAGGACCAATTATGTATGGCTAACTATTAATGATGGCACAAAAGTGCAGGGTGTATACAACAATGTTGAGCAGGTCGACGAAAACTTTGTAAAAGCATGGTTCGATAACAAAGATGGTGATTTATATAAGTGCCGATGGAAAGACGATGGAGCCAAACTCCTCTGGAAATCGCCTGGAGATGCTGCCACTTATGAAGCCATGGAAGATTACGAAGAAAAAAACACAGGGAACTTTCAGAGATTAGCGGACTTCATCGATTTTGTGTGCAACTCCGATACAGCAACCTTTAACGACGGGATTAAAGACTGGATAAATGTAGATTCATTTTTACGTGCTCAATCTGTTGACATGTACTTAGGTCAATGGGACGGACTCTGGGTTTTCCCGAACAATTACTACCTCTACTGGGACACAGAAACCGAGAGGTTCGAATATATCCCATGGGACCTAGACCATTCAATGGGAATGGATTATTGGATTATACCCTTCTTCTTTGGCACCGATTGGGCACGCAAAAATTTCAATGGATGGGGCAATGGGAGCACTGCCTCTCAACCTGGAGGGGGCAATGGGCCTCCACTTATCAGACGACTCTTGGATATCCCAGAATATGAAGATCGATTAGCTTTTTACGAAAAAGAACTAGCGTCACAGTTTGCGCATCCAGCAACATTGGCTTCAAGCATTCAACGTATATCAACACTCCTCGCTCCAATCGCCTACACAGGAACTTTTTCTGGGTCGAGTATGGAAAATGGCTATACGCCGAATGATTTCGCGTCATCATGGGATAGCCCACCCGATTATTCGCCGTTTAATACTCCAGCCACCTGGGGCGTTAGGCCGTTCCTGGAAACTCGCTCTGCTTTTGTGCGAGACAGATACCCTAGCTCACAATTCACGCCTCCTGTGTGCATTAATGAAATCGTTTCTAAAAACGAGAACGGGATTACCGACGAAGCTGGTGAGTATGAAGACTGGGTCGAGATACATAATTCTTCTAGCCAGTCTTTTGACCTTAGTGGTTATTACCTTTCAGATCGATATGGAAACCCAAGGGGGTGGGAGGTCCCCTCGGGAACAACAATTCCAGCTAATGGCTACCTAATTATCTGGTGCGACAATGAGGATACGCAGGGTCCACTGCACGCCAACTTCAAGTTAACTTCAGAAGGCGAAGGAGTTTATCTCTTTAAACCAGACACTGGATTTAATGCCCTTGTTTCTTCGCTGCTTTGCCCTGCCCTCAATGATGACGAAGCATGGGGAAGGCTCCCAGACGGGATGCGCAACGCAAGGATTTACACTGCTTCTACTCCACTCGCTCCAAACGAAACGGGTCTTTTTGAGCTTCTGAAAGAAGGGTTTGTACCAGACAGCCAAACTCTTTACGCCATTGGGGCTACACCCAATAAACCAGTGGCTTTCGTCTGGTCAATGAACAGGGGAAGCTTTCTGGTTAATGGAACACGATGCGCAGGAATAACACTTGGGCTCGATGCGCCTGTCTCCGTAGCTTCAATTGTTTCTGCGGATTTTAACGGCACAGCAATCTTAAGCGTTCCGCAGGGTGCGGCGCCGGCGGGGATTTTTCTGCAAAGCGTTGACGCTGAGACATGCAAGACATCAAACATAATTGAGTTTTAAGTGATTTAATCATGCTGAGCGTTGTCGCCATCATCACAATAAGTTTGAGGATTTTCCCACCTCAGAATGATCCGGTAATTAGCGAATTCCAGGCGATTAACAATCACACCATCTCTGATGCCGAGGGGGATTATTCGGATTGGATTGAAATCTATAATCCTGGAGCAGCAATTAACCTTTATGGCTGGTTTCTTACGGATGACCCCGACAACCTTGAGAAATGGTCTTTCCCGACAAACACAATACTGCCGTCTGGGGAAACGCTGATGATTTTTGCATCATCAAAGGACAAGATCTTCGCAAACAATGAGTGCCATACAAACTTCAAATTAAGTGGAAGTGGAGAATACCTCGCGCTCATTGAATCAGACGGGAGCACGATTGCGCATGAATATTATCCAACGTATCCCGCACAAAGACCGGACACGGCATACGGAATTCAATTCAATCCTTCTCTTGGCACGGAAGAAACGTTCTTTTTTAATACGACGCCTAACGAAAAAAACGGATTTGGTGAGCCCGTAGTATTAGAAATGTCCTCTTTCCCGCAAATGCCAACCTATGCCGATAAAGTAATTATTGAGGCCACTGTTGCCTTTGCTCCAAACACGAACCCTGTCCGGGTTCAACTGCATTACAGGGCTGCCTATCAAAATGAAATAGAAATACTGATGCATGACGACGGGCAAGGTGATGACGTTGTTGCAAATGATGGTGTCTGGACGGCGGCCATTCCGCCAGGAACAGCCAATTCACTGAAAATGTTGCGATGGAGGGTAACCGCCGAAGACGATAGAGGGTCGAGTGGCTATCACCCTCCATTCCTTGACCCGATAGAATCGGCTGAATACGAGGGCACTGTCATTGACTCTACGGCAATCAATTCCGAGATACCGGTGCTTCATTGGTTTTCAAACAATCCAGGCCAAACGGGAACGCCAACAGGGACGCAGTCTTCCGCCTTCTATAACGGAAGATTTTATGACAACTTTCATGTGAGACGCAGAGGCGCCTCATCTGGGACCTGGAGCAAGAAAAGCTATAAATTCGACTTTAACCGCGGAGATCATTTTAAATATTCCACCGGCGAAGAAGAGGTCGAAGAATTTAATCTCAATAGTGTCTGGTCAGACAAGTCTTATCTACGGCAGGTCCTTTGTTGGGACACCTACAAGAATCTCGGAGTAGATGCGTCGAACTCATTTATGATGCGAGTCCAGCGCAGCGGAAATTTTTTCTCTCTTGCAACGTTTGTAGAACAACCCGATGAGGACTTCTTGAAAAGGGAAGGTCTGGATCCTAATGGGGCCCTTTATAAAATATTTACGACGCTTGACCCTAATCAGATGAATAGTTATAGCTATGACAAAAGAACACGTGAATGGGAAGACGCGTCCGACCTCCTGGCGCTATCTAGCGCAACGAGCTTTACAGGAGACCAACTGGAAACGTGGCTTTTTGACAACCTCGATATCCCAGCTGTAATTGCCTATATTGCAGCAACGTCCATAATCAACGATAACGACCATGTGGCAAAAAACTATTTTCTTTATCGAGACTCTGACGGTGATAAGGAGTGGAGTTTCATCCCATGGGATAAAGACTTAACTCTGGGAAGAAATTTTACGCCATGGGGCGGAGTCCTCAATGATGAAATATGGGTTAATCAAGACCCCCAATGCCATCCTCTTTTTGGCGACGCAAGTCATCCCAAGGTGGACAATGTCGGAATGTGGAACCGTCTAATAGATGCTTGCCATCGAGTTCCAAGGATTAGAGAGATGTATTTACGGCATTTGCGGACAGCTATGGACGAAACCCTTCAATCTCCCACCACAAATAACAACGACCTCCTATTTGAGAATGATATCAACGAACTCCTGCTGAAATGCCTTCCGGAGATCCTTCTCGATCAAGCAAAATGGGGAATTCCTTCGTACGGGGATTCGACGCTTAATTATTCAAGAGCCATAGAGGAAATCAAAAATGACTACCTGGCTAAGCGAAGGGTCCATCTTTATGAAACTCATGGGTCACTTGGAACAGGATTAATCCCAGAAGAACAAATTTTCCCTTACGTCCATTTTGGAACAATTGAGCATTCCCCAATCAGTGGAAATGATGAAGAAGAATTTGTTCAAATATTGAATAGTAGCCCTACAGCGGTAGACCTTTCCAATTGGTCTGTCGACGGCGGGATAGACTTCTTGATTCCATCCGGAACCGTAATACCCGCTCAAGACTCTTTGTATATAGTTCGAGATGCACAGCAATTCCGCAATCGGTCCTCTGGTCCGAGCGGAGGGATGCAACTTCTTGTAATAGGAAACTATAATGGACACCTGGGCAATTCCGAGAATGTCTACTTGTATGACAAGACAGGTAATCTGGTGACTACCACCGCAGATTTCACCCTAGCTGCAAACAATTTCATTGCAGGGGAAACGGCACGGTGCTCGGCCCTCCAGGCCTCCGAGCATAAAGCGGTATCCCTAGTATATTCGTTGTCCGGGAGTGGGACGACCTCAACACCTTGGGGAGATCTCGGGTTAGCCCCTCCAGCTATTCTTGCGGGAAGAGAAATTGCCGACTTTACCGGGCGTGCATTGTTTACCGGGCGTTTGCCCTTTCGTCTTGCAGGGCAAAACATATGGCTTCAGGCCGTTGACATGCAAAGTAGAGCATTTAGTGATGTCATAAAGGTCATCGTGGAGTAGCAAAGGCTGTTCTGTATCCACGACTGCGGCCTTTTGCCTGGCTTCCCTTGCCCAGGATTCTTTGAGCGTCTTGATAGATTTCAAAAAAGGTCTCGCCAGTAATGGGAGTATTGCGAAAGTCAATATTTGAGTAAAGCGATGTCTCGAGTTCTAGGCACGGGCTTCGACTGCGCAAGCAAGGCATCCGTACGACCCCAGTTTTTATGGGCAGATCGTCAATTGCAAGCCGTTGCTAATCACTGGCAGCGGTTGCGCTTGATAAGCCTGGCACCAGAAAGTTATGCCGACGGCTGCGGGCGGACCGAGTGGGGTTTGGTAGGTCGCCGCGCCATTGGCGTCAGCCTGGAGGGAGACGGTCATCAAGACTTGGTTGATGTCAATCAGCACTGGAAGATTAGGCAATATCTGTTCATTCAGGTCGCTGCTGGCAGATGCGAAAATTGAAACTGGCTGCGAGGGCGCAGCGTTGGAGATAAGAAATTCCGCGGTTTGGCCAAGTGAGGTTCCGCCTGCGCCGCTCAGTTGTAGCACAGTGCTCGAGGCATCTAAGTCATCAAAGCGACGGAATCCACAGGTAGGGTCGTTTGGTAATCCGGGGGATGCGTCAATCAAGCTAACCCATGGTTGCTCGCCGTCGGTCAAGCGACCGGTGGAGATATCAGCTTGTTGTTTATCAAAGTTGATGTGATCGAGAAAACTGCCATCGGAATGATGGAGGAGGATTTCCTCTCCACCGCCACTGAGCTTAAAGTTGGCGTGCAGTGGCCCGTCGCTATCGTTGTCGGCCCAGATTAATAAATGGCCCTTGGCTGGGATGGTAGTGCCGGCGGGGAGGGGCCACATGGTTGGATATTCTTCGTCGTCCGACAAGAAGTAGCCGCCGATATCCAACGGCGATGTGGTCATGTTGTGCAGTTCGATCCAATCTTCGAACTGACCGGCTTCATCTTGTATGCCGTTTTGATTGAGTGCCATGAACTCGTTGATGCGCAGTAAACGCAAGCCATTGACAACAAAATCATGCGGTTCTCGGGCAGTGTTGGTGGGCGAGAACCTAACCGCTCCTCCCGATGCAAGGTCACTGGCCGCGCGTAGAATAAATTCGATGCGTGCACCGGCCGTCTGGGGAGGGAGAATCACACCCCAGATGCCGTCGCCCGCTACGCCGTCGTTGTGTAAGCCGTCATCAAACATTTCTTCGTGCAGGTACGGGCCCGATCTGGCAATACGCCAACGCAAGCGCACGGTTTCGGTCGCGGCCGCCGCGTTACTCACTGATACCGTAATCGTGATTGGCTCATCACTCGACGGGAATTCTGGCGCGATGGAAAAGCCATCAATGTTTGGCGCTGGAAAATTGATTTCAGGATGATTGAGGAGATAGTCACTGCGCCCAGTTGCCATCTCCATCAAACCTGCCGCCGGCATCCACCACTCCGACGAAACCGTGTCAGTCAAGTTCTTGATGTACTTGTTGTAGCTGTACAACCGCTTCGAATCGGCTTGTACTTCCGCTTCGATTATTTGGTGATACTGGGTGATGCGCGCACCAATGGCATCGGTATTGAACTGTTCATCAACCAAGGTGCGGATGTGGGCGATGTAATCCTGGCGCAAATCTGGGTCGGCCAGTAAACGATTCATCAACGGGAACCCAGCTGAACCTTCATTCATAAACGGCGTTGCTCGAATCCGCGAAGAAGTACCGGAGCCGCCGAAGGTACTGGCACCGAAGCTTTCATTGAGGTCATATTGAGACAAGCGGAATTGGTCAGTTTCCGAATCGTGATAAAGGAAGTACTCCTCACCAGCGCGCACGTAACTGTCTGGATCAGCGAACACGGCGCTGGTCGCATTTAGCCACAGCGCGTCATCGACGTGAATCAACGGTGCCAAGTCGCTAGCAAGTGTCGCCAGCGGCGCATGATTGAGCACATCAATCAAGTTAATAAGGTCGCTCCATGCATCGGCGTTGCCAGGGTTCTTCAGGGTATAATTATTCTGATAATCCGTCGCGTTCGGCCCGCGCCACACCAAGGCCGAACCTCCTGTCACCGAACCTGGAATCGCCTCTGTCGCTTTGTAACGGTTGCCGTCCTTATTGCCAAAAGCACGCTTCATGAACCGTCCGTCCACCTGTTCGGAGTTTGAGTATACACCCCAGCTTTCGCCATTGATTATCAACTTGACGAAATTCGCGCGAGGCGCCGGAAGGTAGTGATTCATGGATTGCGAGGCCAAAGTCTCGCGCATGAAAGTTGGGTCCATAAAACAGTTGTTCAGATTGATCGCGTCGTAGTTCTGAAACTCCTGTCCCGGTACAAAAGCATCGATTGAAATAGAGAACGATTTTTTTCTCGAACTGCCAGTCAATTGATACGACGAGTTACCTTTCAAGTGCACACCTACGGTGGGGTAGGTCACGCCATCCAAAACGAGGTCGGCTTCGATGTCGTCGCCGCTATCGTAGTTTGCCCGAAGCTGATCCCACCAGTCCGGCTGAGCGAAGGACAACTCAATGGTGCGGAAGGCGGCCGGATCGTAAAGGTCCGGTTCCTGTGCGCCGGCATAGCCGAACAGGGAGGTGAATACGAACAGGATTGCGACAATAAAATGGCGGGAGGGCATTCCTAAATCCTACCCCAAATGCGGGTTTTTTTGTGCAACTTGATGGACATCTCCACGACTTTTTTGAGATGGGCAAAGGTTGTTTGTAGACTTCACACTATGAAGTGGACCTTAGAACGATTCTTGACCTTTATCTCGGCCCTAACGCTATTTGGATTTGGTATTTGGCTGTTTGCAGTACCATCGGCTTTGGCTGGCATCGGTATTGCGCTCGAAGGACCTACGGCGCGAATTGATGTGAGGGCGACCTACGGTGGTTTTGAGCTTGGCGTGTCAGCCTTCCTGTTTTTGTGTGTGGCACGGTCTCAGTGGACCCGTGTTGGTTTGGTGGCTTCTGGTTTTGCTATTGCCGGCTTTGGTTTTGGGCGGCTTGGAGGGATTATTTTGGAGGGTGGCGCTGAGCCACTGATGTGGGTGTTTCTGGGACTCGAGGTCGCTCTGACTGCCGTTATTGTGGCTGTCTTATGGCGCACTAGGTCCGCGCCAAGAGCGCCTGAGTAATGGCTCCATTGGGTTCTTCCCTCGCACGTTTTTGGGAAAGGATGCGCTCCTGGAATGAATCCATGATTCTCAGCGCCCTCTTCCTCTCGCTCATTCCAGTGGTTTTTTTCAGGAACTGGTCGAGACGAAACTCAAAGCAGCTTAGCGCAAAGTGGCGGAGTTGAAGGTGGAGGAGTATCCCTGTGTACCGTGGGAATCCGACCCATCTATCTAGGAGAGCGCGGTTTGCTCTCCTATTGAATAGTCATTGAAATTACTTGTGATGCTCCACCAATTTGTGCGCTTTGAAAGTGCACTGTGTGGCCAGAGGCAGCCTGTGGTATTGGGATATTCCATTGACCATTACCAAGGGCGTCCGTCACGATGTAGTTTCCAGCGACTTGTGGATTGACTATACCTAGGTAACTTCTAATGTATGGTACATAAACGTCACCAGTGAAAAATCCATAGCCAAGCCACGCTGGTCGTGAAGGTGTTGCATCGGTAATTGAAAAGTCTCCCATTTGCCCTGCTGTGAGAGGTGCAACGGTCAGGTCAAACTGTTTGGATTGCGACCTAACTTGCGCGTATAGGGTTCCGTCGAAGGTGACGGTCGCCCACATTCCTTGTGCTGGGTCGTCCCATGTTTTCGAGATGTCAAGGGGCATATGGAGAGTTGTTGTGCCTTGCGCCGCAATCACTTCCCCTGTCACTGGAGTTGGCAGGGAGGGCCCATATTGATCCAAGTAGTATTGGGTTGTTTGACTTAATATGGGGGTAACAAGTAGGTAGCCACCTTTTGGGTGCAGCTCTACATCTGTTTGAAATGTTCCGGACGAGTCAATCGAAAATATCGGGCTTCGTAATTGAAATGAGGCGTCATGCATTTCTATTTCACAGAGTGGGGGAAGCCACGAAAAAAGGTTTGGGATTTCAGCGTACAATATGCTGGGAACGGTGTGAAAGGTTTCAATCCCTTGGGAGAATTGTCCTCCGAGAAATGGCCCGGCGGGTGGGGCTAAGTCCATTCCGATTTCTCCGCCCATATTCAATCCAGAGGGATTTGCAACAATTCCCCCTAAGTATGAGATCCCCGAGAGTTCAAAGTAAGATTCTGGAATATCTACTATTAGGGAATGATGCTCTTGAGCTCCAATGATGCCTGCCGAAAGTGAAGTGAAAAGTGCGATGGAGAGGGGGAGAGGTATTCTACGCATGTTTTAATGATAGCCGATATCGGGTAATTTTGACAACCACTTTTACTCTGTGTCAGTTTCGAATGGGATTGGTCTATTGACCGCACCTGATCTCTCGTTGGTGGGTCGTAATCAGGGTTTCCGACCAGCTGTTGAGCAGCCGATTTAACGAGGATCTGGTCGAGCAGTTGCGTGTATTAAAGGGCCGTAATCTAGTTTAAGTGGAGGAATCGTGTCGAGCCCGTCTGACAGAATTCAGGTTTCGAACGTTATCAAATCATATTCCTCAGGTTTTTGACCAACGGTCGCCTATCCAGGCATTCACGAATTGCTGGCACTGCAAAATAGTGCTGAATGGCGATGAAAGGCAGGCTATTTAGTTATTATGTAGTCATGCTCGCATCTCGGATTTTCTTCGGCGCCTACGCACTGCTTTTTGTGGTTTGCGGAATTGCTCCTTTGGACCGCACCGTTTGGTGGGCGGAGAACCTACCGATGTTTCTTATCATTGCATCTATCGCATGGATAGGAAGAAGCCACGCTTTTACCACCATGAGTTACACCATGATGTTTTTCCTGCTGGCATTGCACACCATTGGCGGCCATTACACCTTTGCGGAGGTCCCTTTTGACTGGGTGACCGACGCTTTCGGCTTTGACCGCAATCACTATGACCGCGTCTCACATTTTTCCGTCGGCTTTTACGCTTTTCCGATTGCTGAAATCTTGCACCGAAAAAAAATGGTGAATCGATCTTGGATTCTTTATGCCTTTCCCATTTTTTCCATCATGACAGTGGCCGGTGCTTATGAAGTTTTTGAATGGCAGTACGCTATTTTGGGCGACCCCGACGCAGGCATTGCCGTATTAGGGTCGCAAGGTGATATTTGGGATGCGCAAAAAGACATCTTGGCGGATACACTTGGCGCCTGTTTTGCCATGCTGACCTTCGCATGGATCCATCGCCGTACCGCAACCTCATGCTGACCGTTCTAGAAAATGCAGACATCTATGCACCTGAGTCCCTCGGCTTGGGTTCTATTTGGATTTCCGGTGGCCGTATTTGTGCGGTGACTTCAGAATTATTGCTTGGCGGTGATTTGCCGGTGACACGTGTGGATTGCAAAGGAAAGCGAGTGGTCCCGGGTTTGATTGACGCGCATGCGCATATCACTGGAGGTGGCGGGGAAGATGGCGCGTCCACAAAAGTCCCCGCGCCTTGGTTGACCGACATCACCACCGCTGGCGTGACTTCCATCGTGGGGCTCTTGGGCACGGATGATGTCACGCGGTCGACGTCGGAGTTATTAGCCGGCGTGCGTGCATTGAAAGAAATGGGATTGAGCGCGTGGTGTTGGACAGGGGGCTATCACTTGCCGCCGACCACGCTGACTGGCACCATTCGCGGGGACTTAGTTCATTTAGATGCCGTGATTGGTGCCGGAGAAATTGCCTTGTCCGACCACCGTTCCAGCCAACTTACCTTGGAGGACATGCTGAAAGTAGCAGGGGATTGCCATGTAGGAGGTCTACTGGCGCGGAAAGCTGGTGTGATGCATTTGCACCTCGGAGACGGCGTGCGCGGGTTGGAACTTATTCGGGCAGCCTTGGATTTGGCCGAAATCCCTGCTCGAGTTTTTCAGCCCACACACGTCAACCGTCGCAAAGCTCTCTTTGAGGAAAGCTTGTCCGTAGCGGAACGGGGCTGCCATATTGATGTCACGGCTTTTCCGGTGGACGAAAAGGAAGATGCCTGGCCGGCTGAAGTGGCTTTGCAGAAATACTTGAATTCTGGGCTTCCCACCGACCGCATTTCCATCAGCAGTGACGGGGGTGGTTGCTTTCCCGTTTTTGATGAGCATGGGCAGATGACCGAAATGGGCATTGGCCGTTGTTCTGCATTGCCTCAGACATTGGCCAAGGCGGTGGCACTGGGCATTCCTTTGGAGCAAGCTCTTCCAGCATTCACAAAAAATGTCGCCAAACATCTACGCTTGGCCAGAAAAGGTTGCCTGGAAGAGGGTGCCGACGCCGACCTTGTTGTGTTAGGTAAAGATGGCTCGGTAGAGGATGTCATGGCCGGCGGAGCGTGGTTTGTCCGTCATGGCCAGCCGGTGAAACGAGGGGCTTTTGAACCCAAGCCAATCCCGTAAGGGTGTGGTAAGATTTCCGACTTACCATGACACGTGGAACCATCATTCCAATTGGCGGTGCGGAAGAAAAAATCCGTAATCGCGCCATTCTTCGCCGCTTTGTAGAGCTTTGCGGTGACAAAGAATCCCGTATTGCCATCATTCCGACGGCCTCTCGTCTGGCGGATACAGGCCCTCGCTACGAAGAGATTTTTAAAGAGCTGGGTGCGGAGAAGTCGGACACCATTCAGATTGAAACGCGTCAAGACTGCACGCGGCCAGAGTTTCACAAGTTGTTAGAAGAAGCGACAGGTGTTTTCATTACCGGTGGAAATCAACTTCGCCTCTCTACGACGTTAGGCGGAACCACCATCACGGACATTTTGCGGAATAGGAATTTGCATCACGGCTTGCATGTTGCTGGGACATCGGCAGGCGCATCAATCATGTCGGAGCACATGATTGCATACGGTAGCGAAGGGCACACCCCACGTTGTGACATGGTGACTTTGGCACCCGGCTTTGGCTTGACGCATGATTTCATTGTGGACCAGCATTTCCATGAGAGGAATCGTTTGGGTCGCTTACTGACGGCTTTGGCGTTTAATCCTCGTCCCCTTGGCTTGGGCTTAGACGAGGACACCGCGGCATTTATCTCACCAGACGATGTGCTTCATGTGGTTGGTACGGGGGCGCTCACGGTTGTGGATCCTTCAAAGATGGATTTTTCATCGATGGATTCAGCGTCACGTCATGACCCTTTGAGTATTACTGGAATCCAAATGCATATTTTGGCTGATGGTTGTACTTTTGATATCAAGACCCGCACGGCATCCGCACAACTGGATCGCCCATCTCTTCGCATTGCTTGCGATGACAATGAGTAGTTCATTATGAAAATCCTTGACCGTTCTGTTTACATCGGCCCAAGTCTTTATGCCAATTTCCCAGTTATCCGGCTGACACTGGATTTATTGGATTTAGAGGAATGGCCATCGGCAAAACTGGGAACTTCTTTTACGGATTCCTTGGTTGCAGCGCTCCCTGGGCTTCACAAACACGGGTGTTCCTACCGCAAAGAGGGTGGCTTTGTGCGGAGATTGACAGAGGATGAAGGCACATGGCTTGGCCATGTGTTTGAGCACGTGGTGATCGAACTTCAGCAACAGGCCGGTTTGAATGTCACTTTTGGGAAAACACGTGGCAATGGTGAGTATGGTCAATATGACGTTGTTTTTGAGTATGAGCATGAGGAGGTTGGCTTAGATGCTGCACGGCTTGGCTTGCGTTTATTGCATCACCTTTTGCCCAAAGCGCAGCAGGCTGATGTGAAAATTGACCCCGATTTCGATTGGGAAGAGGAGCGTGAGTCCTTTGTCCGTTCCGCTCAACGGCGTGCTTTAGGGCCGTCTACCGCATCACTTGTTGCCGCTGCGGAGGAACGAGGAATTCCTTGGTTACGGTTGAATGCATACAGTTTGGTGCAATTGGGCCACGCGAAGTATGGCAAGAAAATCCAGGCCACGATTACGTCGGAAACTCGGCACATCGGTGTGGAAGTCGCATCAGACAAAGAAGAAACTAACAAATTATTGGGGGATCTGGGGCTTCCTGTTGCGCGACAGCAATTGGTCTACAATGAGCGTGAAGCTCTGCGTGCGGCGCGGCATATTGGGTTTCCAGTGGTGCTAAAGCCCCTCAACGCCAATCATGGCCGAGGTGTTTCTATCAATTTAACCGAAGATGAAGAAATCTGTACGGCTTTTGAAAATGCTCGCATGCATAGCCGCGCAGTCATCGTGGAGAGTTTCCTGAAGGGCCTTGACCACCGTTTGTTGGTGATCGACGGAAAGTTAGTTGCTGCGTCAAAGCGTGTTCCAGGGCACGTGATTGGAGATGGAAAGTTGACGATCGAGCAATTGGTGGACGTTGTGAATGCGGACCCACGGCGGGGAATCGGTCATGAAAAAGTACTCACTCGCCTCGAGTTGGATTATCAAGCGATTCGGCTCCTTGAACTGAAGAAGATGACGGCAGAGTCCGTTCCGGAAAAAGATGAACTGATTTATCTTCGAAGCACCGGGAATTTGTCCACGGGGGGTACAGCAGTAGACGTCACCGATGCCATTCATCCGGATAACCGATCTATGGCAGAGCGTTCGGCCCGTGCGATTGGCTTGGATGTTTGCGGCGTAGATTTCCTCACGGAAGACATCACCATTTCCTACAAGGTGGGGGGCGGTGGTATTTGTGAAGTGAATGCTGCTCCAGGTTTCCGTATGCATACGGCGCCATCGGAGGGAATTCCGCGGGATGTGGCCGGCCCTGTGATGGACATGTTGTTCCCTGAGGGCTCGCCGTCCAGAATCCCTATTGCAAGCATTACGGGAACAAATGGAAAGACGACCACCGCGCGCATGGTAGCCCACATATTTAAAATGACGGGGAAGGTCACTGGTTTGACGACTACTGATGGTGTTTACATTGATGGCCATCTTACGGTCAATGGTGATATGACTGGCCCGGCGTCGGCGCGTATTGTGCTTCGTGACCCTAAGGTGGAAGTTGCTGTTTTGGAAACAGCAAGAGGCGGATTGATTCGAAGAGGCTTGGCTTACCGCGAATGTGATGTTGGTGCTGTTTTGAATGTCGCTTCGGACCACTTAGGCCTGAAAGGTGTAGATACTTTGGAGGATCTTGCCAAAGTGAAGCGGATTGTCGCTGAGGTGGCAAAAGATACCGCGGTGCTTAACGCAGATGACGCGCTTTGTTTGCAAATGGCCGATCGGACGCGTGCAGAACATATTTGTTACGTCACGATGAATGCCGAGCATGGCCTTGTCCAAGACCACATTCGTTCCAACGGCCGTGCAGTCGTTTTGGAGCGAGGGATGGGTGGGCACATGATTACTATTTATGATCACGGTCAGCACATTCCATTGATTTGGGCACACATGATTCCTGCAACGTTGGACGGGAAGGCATTGCATAATGTGCAAAATGCCATGTTTGCGGCGGCTATTGCTTTTAGCATGGGTGTGGAGCTTGAAGAGATTCGCCACGGTTTGCGTTCTTTTGATACAACTTTCTTTCAGGCGCCGGGCCGGATGAACATTTACGATGACCATCCATTCAAAGTCATCATGGATTACGGGCATAATCCTGCCGCCGTGCGCGCCATGGTGGAACTGTGTGAGCGACTGGATACGAAAGGTAGGCGCATTGTTGTCTTGGCTGGCCCAGGTGACCGTCGGGATCAGGACATTCGTGAAATGGCTGCGCTATGCGCCGGTAAGTTTGATTATTACATTTGCCGACGTGATGACACCCTGCGCGGGCGCGCGTCGGATGAAGTGCCGCTGATTCTCCGTGAATCTTTGCTGGAAAACGGCGTAGACAGTTCTGCCATTGCAGTCATTCCGGAAGAAGAAAAATCGGTACAGTCCGCGTTGGACATGGCGGAGCCCAATGATTTGATTCTTATCTTTGTCGACGCCATCTCAAGAACCTGGAAGCAAATTCAAGATTTCCAATCAGACGGGAAGGAATCTTCACCGGATTCTGTCGACGCATCGCCTGGATTTGACATGGGTTCTTTCGGGTCCTTTACCCAAGAAAGTTTTGGTCGCGATGTCGAGCTCATTCGTGATTCCCGAGGGGTTCGAGTCGCCGTTTCCGAAGAGACCGATTAGCATGGTTGCATTTACCCTGCGGGATTCTCGGCGCTTGACGGGCCCAAACATCATGGGGCCAAACGCTGGCCCAGTTATGGACCTTGCATTGGAAGACAAGGATGCCGATGCCTTGGAATCTCTCTGGCGTTCTCGCATTCAAGCTCTTCTCGACGGCTTAGGTTGGGTTGATTCCATTTTGACGAGCCGCCGTTTTCCCGGCGGCTTGAGTTTGAGTTTTTCGGCGCCCATGGATGTTTTGTACACCGCGTGCGAAATGAATGAATGGGCATTAGCTGAAACAGAGGACTTGGCGGCGTCTGTGGGTCATTTCAAGAAAGCATTGCGAAATGAAGCAAATCCACCCTTGATTCGTTTGCAAAAATCGGCGGCACGGGCGGGGACATTGTTCTTGTCTTGCGATGACTTCGTTTCTTTGGGCGCTGGGCGGTGGTCGGGAACTTGGTCCGTGAAAGAATTGCCCGAAGCCGGCGGTGTAGATATGAAGGCTCATCTGCGAATTCCAACGGCCATGATTACAGGGACCAACGGAAAGACGACCACGGTGCGTTTATTGAAAACTATGGTCGATGCACAGGGGAAAGTCCCTGGCTTGTCTTCCACGGATTGGTTGATGGTTGGAGATGAAATCCTTGACCATGGTGATTGGTCTGGCCCCGGCGGAGCCCGCAAGATTTTGCGGGATTCTCGGGTTGACGTCGCACTACTAGAAACGGCGCGTGGTGGAATGTTGCGGCGAGGGTTGGCCGTCGGCCCGCAAGAAGCCGACGTGGTGCTGGTGAATAACATTGCTGCCGACCACCTTGGAGAGTGGGGTGTTCAGGATCTTGATATGTTGGCGGATACAAAGTTTGTGATTCGTCATGCAGGGCGCCATGTCGTGATTAACGCAGAAGATGAAAAATCGGTAGAACGCGCGCACCTTGTGGAGCAACCGCTAACTTGGTTTTCTTTGAACCTTCACTTGCCTCATTTAAATAAGCACATCGCGTCGGGTGGGAAAGCGGCAACATTGCAAGAAGGGAATCTTTGTTGGACACAAGAAGGAGAGACGGAAGTGTTCCTTTCAGCTTCTGAGGTGCCCATCACACTTCACGGGGCAGCAAAGCACAATGTTGCCAATGCTCTTGCGGCAATCTCTGTCGCGAAGGAACTTGGAATTCCCGACAGTGCTATCCGGCAAGGACTTCAGTCTTTTCAAAGTAATGTCAAAGATAACCCTGGGCGAATGAACCAATTTGATGTAAAAGGAATTTCCGTGTTTGTGGACTTTGCACATAACCCACATGGCCTTTCCGCACTATTTGAAATGACCGCAAACCTTCCGTCAAAAAGGCGTTTGGTTACCCTGGGTCACGCGGGAGATCGGAACGATGAAAACCTCAAGGACCTTGCAAGAACGGCAGCCGCATCTGGGGTGGATTGCATTCTCTTGAAGGAGCAGCCGAACAATTTGCGTGGCAGGAAACTTGGTGAGGTTCCAAGGATTATGCACGAGACACTTTTGGAAAGTGGATACCCTGAAAATCAAATCCTTCAGGCGGAAGATGAAATCCAGGCCACTGAAATGGCGCTGGATTGGGCAGAGTCTGGCGACCTCCTCCTTTTGCTGGCCTTAGATCGTCGTGCTGATGTGATTCAGTTGGTAGAAGCGGAACAATCTAAGTAATTGGGTTATCCTAGACGGGTGATGATTTTCCCTGTTCTTCCCCTTTGTTTCTTGGCATTTCCTGTGCCTTTGTTGGCGCAAAGCGGGGGCGTCCTGTATCGGATTGATGGAGCCCATACGTATGCGGGCCAGGGCGGCGCATTGGCCTCTTGCGGAGACCTCAACGGCGACGGAATTTCGGATTTGCTTATTGGGGGGGATCAGTACATCACGTATGGTGCGACATCAGCAAGGGTGATTTCAGGTGCGGACGGTTCGGAGATTTTTTCCTGGACGGGCTTGACCAATGCAGAAGCTGTTGCGGGTGCGGGGGATGTCAACGCCGACGGAATCCCTGATGTCATTGTTGGTTCCATCTGGACAAATTCAGGCGGTGGTCAGGCCAAAGTTTTTTCCGGTGCTGACGGGACTTTATTACATACGTTTAACGGAACTGGGGCCGACTATTTGGGTAACGCTGTTTCAGGCGCAGGTGATGTCAATGCCGACGGGCACGCGGACCTCCTTGTGGGGGCATGGGGTGAATCTTCATTCCTCGGATATTCTGGAACGGCTTACGTGTACTCCGGATTAGATGGAACCGTTCTTCGGAAATATATTGGTTTGATTGACCACGGGTACTTTGGTGGTTCTGTCGCCAATATGGGCGATGTCGATGGCGATAGTATTCCCGACCAACTCATCGGTGAGCTCGGCAACGATAGTTTGGGTTATAACACCGGCGCGGTCTATCTTTACTCCGGTGCGACGGGTCAACTCATCCATTCCTGGGTTGGACCCCATGGAAATAGTCGTTTTGGGAATCGCATTGCAAGTGTTGGCGATATCGATGGTGATGGCCTCTCTGATTGTGTCGTTGCAGCGCCGTTTCAAATTCCTACGGGGACAGCTCATGTCCTTTCTTCTGGCACGGGCATGACACTTTTTTCATTGAAGGGTTATGACCCTGATGAAGTCTTCGCGAAATCCGTCAGTGGTGCTGGAGACGTTAACGCCGACGGAATTCCGGATATTCTCGTGGGGTCGGACCGATGGTATGTTGCAGGCGGTTATACCGGGTTGGCGCGAATTTTTTCGGGCGCAACGGGCGAAGAACTTCAGCGGTTTTCTCCGACCACTCCTGATGGCCGATGCGGTTTAGCTGTGACCGGTGTCGGAGACTGGAACGCCGACGGTCTCGGTGACTGGGCGGTGGGCGCACCCGCGGAAGGGATTTCTGGATACAAATCAGGTTCCACTTACATCATCAGCGGAAAACTTCAGGGCGTTCTTTTATCAACTGAAAATTTTGGCCCAGGAGACTTTGCTGTATTCCGAGTGAAAGGTGGAACACCTTTGGGCATCGCATTTTTGGCCTATAGTATTCAAGGTGGCGGCCCCAGCCAAACACCATTTGGCGAGGTCGCGTTAACACAACCTTTTCACACCTTGCCCGCATTGGACTTGAGCCTCAATGGGGACGCCGAACTCGTTCAATACCTTCCTCATTCCATTGCAGGAACCACAATTTGGACGCAGGCGTTGGACTTTACAACCGGAAACCTTTCGAATCCAAACCCATTGCGGGTGTATTAAAGGCCCCGAACTTCCCAGCCTTTGCGGTAAGGCTTATGCAAGTAAGCATCGGCATCAGTGTTATTGTGAAACTTGAGATCTTTCGCATTCCAAAGAAGTTTTTGATTCGGAAAGTGAAGAGCCACATTCCCCAGAAGAGCAATTTCTGTCAGCGGGCCGGAGTAATCAAAGGATGCTGAAGTTTTGCCCTCTTGGAGGCACGCCTGGACAAATTCATGCCAGTGGTTGACATCAGGAACTTCTGGAAGCGTCGGCGTGGCGGGAGTGCCTTGATGAGGAGAGAATATGCAAGGCTCATAGGGGCTGGTGAGGAACGCACCCTTCTCGCCGATGAAGAGGCAAGCGTTGGCGTAGACCTTTTCCGTAAATCCAAATTGACGAAGAAGTTCTTCCGGCTTTCTTCCACCGTCATGCCAGGTGACATTGACTCCTTCTTTGCTAGTTCTTGAAGTGGCGCCAAAATGATAGGACACCTGAGACCATTCTGGATAACTCTCTTGATTCGGCTTCGGGCCTGCCGACGTGACGTGCAGAGGATGACGAACACCAAGGAACCAAGGGACGGGGTCCATCAAATGGCACGCCATATCCCCTTGTGCTCCTGTGCCAAAATCCAGCCGACCTCGCCAGGCAAAGGCGTGATACGCCCCTTTGACAAAGGGGCGTTTTGGCGCAACGCCAAGCCATCCATTCCAGTCCAACTCTTGCGGGACTTCATCTGTATTTTCAGAGCGCTCTACGTCCTGTGGCCACCATCCGGCAGGGCGATCGGTCCAAACGTGCGCGGTATGGACCGGGCCCGTGATCCCTGTTTGGAAAACTTTTAGAGCTTGTCGATAGTTTTTCCCCGAGTGGTTTTGAATGCCCATTTGCGTCACCAAATTGCTTTTCTGCGCCATTTCAGTCAGCCGACGTGCTTCCACAACTGTATGTGTGAGCGGCTTTTGACAATAAACGTGAAGACCCTGCCGAAGTGCTTCCATCGCAATGGGCGCATGCATGTGATCTGGGCAAGACACGTGGACCGAATCAAGGCGGCCTCTTTCGAGGCGCAAGAGTTTTCGCCAATCTTGATATATCCGTGCTCCCGGATAGCTTTTATGTGCTTCCGCTAGTCGGCCGGAATCAATGTCACAAAGTGCAGTAATGACAACATTCGGGTGTGAAGCAATTTGGCCTAGGTCACTTGCGCCCATTCCACCGACGGCAATTGCTGCATGGCGAAGTTTTTTTCCGTGAACTAGTGGTAGGGCGCACCCAGGAATTGCCGTGGTTCCCACGGCAAGGGAAGAAAGGAGAAAGTGGCGACGGTTGACGGAGGGATTCACAGTCAAGACCGTAGTCTGTCCAGGGGCTTTCGTAAAGGCGCTCTTCGCTTTCTGCCTCGAAGGTCAGGACTTTCGAAGGAGTTGGTGGCCGACGTACACAAGAATCCAGGCACCTCCGGTAATGAGGTGTGTTGCGAGCCAGAGACTACGAGACACCTCTTCTTCCACAATCTGAAGGAAATAGCCTGAGGCCACCAATGGAATGAAAAGAGTATAGAGAAGGATGCCAGTCCGTCGGCGTATTGGGCTTTCAGAGCGATACTTCTCCCACGCGTGAATGCGCCAGATGAGGCCCACCGAAAAGACAAGGAGTGGTGCGGTGATGAGGTGTAGTGCGGCAATGCTGGGCTGCAGTGGGTGGTTGATTACAGCAAATTCGTCAAGCGGCTCCATGAAGTAGCGCATCCAAATCCACAGCACTCCTGTTCCCCCAACTAAGAAATTGGCAAGATGATTGAGGCGTGCTTCGCGAGGGGTCATGGAGATTCTTTTTTTGCTTCTCGGCTTTTGAGAATACTCTGGAGTGCAAGGGCTCTTCGTGTTGCAAGAATGGTTGCCCGCGATGTCAAAGTGGCACCCGTAATTCCATCAATACCTTTTTTTAACTGTAGACTTTTGTTGAGCTCTTTGCCTTGGAATTGCGCCAGCCATTTTTGAGAAGGCAAGTACTCCTTAGGTTCTTGAAATCCAATGACTCGAACCCCTGTGAGCTTTCCCGAGGGAGAAGACCCAATGACCAAGGCGGACTTCTTTGAACGAACGCGGTGGACATCGGTGACGGCAATGCCGACGGTGACTCCTTTTTGAGATAACGTGTGTACTCGATGAACTGCTTTGCTTTTTCCCCCAACAAGATCTTTCATTTCTTTAAGTTCTTTGGCCGTCAAATAAATCGTCTGCGTTTCCACCTGAGCTCTAGGGAATATAGACCGAAGGGCTTGTTCTTGCGAAGGAAGACCCAGGCCACCAGTAAGTGTGGCCAAGGTCAGTAAGAGGGCGCTTTTTGGAATCACTAGAAAGTCCAGCCCACTGCAAATTCTATCTTTTCATCTCCAGGCAAGTAGTCCAGCTTGAAAATTGTGCCTGAGGTCGGTTGATAAGCCACACCATAAACATTGTGTCCTGATCGCGCGTCTTTTTCCAAAACCTCGTATCGAAAGAACGGCGTAAGGGAGTTCTTTTGTCCAGCAAACACATCCCAACCCCCTTCGACGTAGTAGCCGCTTACGGTGCCGATTTGATTGATGGGGTCGAACGATGCGTCTTCTTGATCCAGCAATTCAAAGTCATCCACGTTGGCGGAAGCTTTCAAGCCACGAAGGCGTAAAGGGCCATTCCTATACTCAGCATGGATATCCCAAATGGTTGTTTGGAATTCTGCACCGGCATTATTTTGACCAGACTGTCCCGAGTAATAAGAGCCACCAATGGTGAATCCTTGATACCCCGTCCAATCAATGCGGACGATGGTGGCTAGGTGGTCCGCCTTGGCCTTCGAGCCTTTTTGCCGACCACCGCGGACTCCGTCCTTTTCAAGGTTGAATCCGTCGGAGCTGAAGCCATTCATGAGATAGGCGCGGTAGGAGAAATCTCCAAAACTACCGACGGCACCGATGCCGTTTTCATGCCAAGTAGAAGGAAGGATTTGTTTTTCTAATTGAGGGCGATTGGCGCTCCAAAAAGTGGTCGGCTCATGCATTTCGTTGACCCAACCCATTGGGGTAAGGAGGTGGCCAAAACGGAGGGACAGGTTGTCCGTGGCTTCATAGTCAAGATAGGCAAACTCAACCGCTGCTTCACTCATATGCTCAAGCTCTATCTCTGAGTTAAAGAGCCATTGTTCGTCAAAACGATAGCCGAGGTAGGCCACGACGCGGTAGATATCCCAAGTGGCGCCGTCACTACCATCCGTTGGAGAGGTGTAAAGCATTTCACCGTAGCCGCCGGCGCTGACACCTTGGCCTGTGCTATAGATTTTGGATGCGGCAGGGCCCATGCCGAATTGGGAAGTCAAGGCACCCGTTGCCTCTTGGATTTGTTCTTGTTGGAATTGTGAGGCAAGGAGGTCAATCCGCCGAGAGAGCTCGTGGTTCGAGGGAGTCTCTTGGGCCGCGAGAGCAGGCGCGAGAGAGAGAAGGAGGAAGGGGACGGCGTACCTCATGGCTTGGGGACTCTGCTTATTGTGAATGAGACTCAGTCTCATTAAGGGGACCAGAGATTATGAAGGCTTTGGTACAATCTGTCGAGTGAAAAAGATTATTTTCCTTTTCCTTCTGGCCTGTGCGCCAGCGAGCAACCCCACCCTTCTCATGGAATCTTCTTCTTCTTCCTCATCTTCCTTCCAGGCCGCCACCTTCGCGGCAGGCTGATTCTGGGGCGTGGAAGCCCTTTTCCGTCAGTTAGACGGTGTGCAAGATGTAACCGCTGGATATTGCGGTGGCGATGATGCCTTAGAGCCAACTTACGAAAGTGTTTGCAATGGCCAAGAAGGGCATGCCGAGGCCGTCCAAATCGTGTTTGATCCGGCGATTCTTTCCTACGCCGCGTTGCTTGAGGTCTTTTTCTCTCATCACGACCCAACCACGCCAAACCGTCAAGGTCCTAACGTTGGGAGCCAGTATCGCTCGGTCATTTTCTTCCAAAGCGAAGAGCAAGAGAAAAACGCCCTTCGCCGGATTTCTGAGTTGGAGGAGCAGGGGCATTTCGGAGCTCCCATCGTGACCCAGGTCGTTCCTCTTCAAGTTTTTTGGCAAGCTGAGGAGTACCACCAGCGCTATTACGAAAAGCACGGGATACGATAGAATCTACGTAAGTCCTTTCCTGTAAAAGGGTTGACTCTGAACTCATATTTTTCGAGAGGGGGGGGAATTCTAAAAGAGTGGAGAAAAGCCCTTTTTTTTCTACCACAGGTCTCTCTACTCCCCCTAGACTCGTTGAAACAGTAGTTCCGCTACTTTCCCGCCCTTTGGGCAACCTCTATTGGAGAACGTTATGAGTGAAGTCCTTGTTGTGACCTCTAAAGTCAAACAATACATCAAAGATACGGCTGGCATGAATTGTGCAGGCGCTGTCCCCGGTGAATTGTCCAATCTTGTTCGTCAGATTTGCGATGCTGCCATCGCCAGTGCTGCAAAGGATCGTCGGAAGACGGTCAAAGACCGTGATGTTCAATTTCCTGTCGCGGATTCTGGCGACGATAGCTAACCCTTTTCTCGTGAAACGCGCAGGCTTCTTTGAGGTCGGCGCGTTTTGCTATTCTGCACTCCATCATGTTCTGCTTAGGAGGCCCTTTTTTCTTCTTGGCTGCCGTTCCATTTGCGCTCCAACCAGAGCCTCAAGAGCCAGCCCCCTCCATTCTCCTGCCGGAACGGACCACGGAACTCCCTGAGTGGGCCGCGGACAACGCCAAACGGAGAGACCCGGGCTTTGACCAATGGAGAACCGAAGTCCTCCATAGCAGTGCAAAGCCAGTGATACTGCCGTTCTTCCAAGCGCTTTTGGAGGACTCGCCTCGTGTGGAGGCTTATGTGCATCCGTCTTTTACGGGTATTCAAGGAATTCGGCCTGCGGAACTAGAACTTCTCTTCGACGACGGAGCAATCCAAGTACATCGGGCTACGTCAAAATCTATCTTGGCCATGCAAGGACAGGCAACCGCGTCGGCGGCTCAGGGAATGTTGTCTTTTTATAAAGAGACCGATGACTTGCACCCTTCTTTGAAACTAACGCAAGTTTGGCTGCGAGGAGATAAACATTTTACGACGCGCGTGGTTCTTCATTTGTCTGCGCATCAGGGTGCCGCAATTTTACAAACGAATATGGAGTGGGATGTAGATTGGGTGATTGGTGCCTCAGACGATGACGTGGCCATTCAGGAAGTTCGCGTCTTGTTCTACGAAGAAATCCGAGGGTCGGGGCGAATCTTTGGTGATGTCACGGGGGCAACTTTGAGCGGCATTCCATTTTTCAAAGCCGAGATTCTTCGCGGTACCGGAGAGTATCAATACAAGACAGACCGTTTGATTGGAAATTCGTTTATTGGCGCCCAAGGGATTGCCATTGGCGATGCGGATGGCGATGGCCGTGAAGATATTTACATTTGTCAACAAGGGGGGTTGCCGAATCGACTCTACACGCACAAAAAAGATGGAACCGTAATGGATTCCACAAAGTTTTCAAAGACAGGGTTTTTGGACAACACTCGATCCGCTTTGTTTGTTGATTTGGACAATGACAAGGATCAGGATTTAGCCTTTTCCGTTGGCGCAAATTTGCTCATTGCTTGGAATAACGGCAGTGGATTGTTCACTGACTTGACTCCGCTTAATGGGCCCGGATCCGAAGACATTTACTCAATTAGTAGCGCCGATGCCGATGGTGATGGAGACCTGGACCTCTATGCGGCGCGTTATGTCGCTAATGGTTTGATTGGTGGCGTTCCTACGCCATACCATGATGCCGACAATGGAGCATCTAATATTTTTTGGCGCAATGAAGGCAACCGCCAATTCATTGATGCAACCGAAGCGGCTGGATTTTCGATGAACAACGGGAAATTTAGCCTGGCATCACTTTGGGAAGATTTTGATGATGATGGAGATATGGACCTTTATGTGACGAATGATTTTGGGAAGAACAATTTTTTTATCAACGAAGGTGGAGTTTTTGTAGACCGTGCCACAGAACTTCATGCAGAGGACTTGGCTGCCGGCATGGGGATTACGGTGGCGGATACCGACCTTGACGGGGATCTTGATTTGTACGTGAGCAATATGTTTAGTGCCGCTGGTCAACGTATTGTCCCGCAGTCGGCTAAATTCATGTCAGGTGAAAATCAGGATGTTCATAAGCATTATGAGCGTCATGCACGCGGGAACTCCCTGATGATTCGCAATGAGGATGGCACGTATTCCGATGTCACGATGGACGCCAGGGTTGCTGTTGGTGGTTGGGCATGGGGCGCCCGATTTATGGACATTAACAACGATGGCCTTGAGGATATTTATGTCCCGAATGGTTTTGTGACGAATAAAGACCCGGATGATTTGTGAAGTTTCTTTTGGCGACGCGTGACGTCGCAGTCTCCCAACAACGCAATACCCACGGATGATTACAAAAATGCTTGGTCTTCCATTCAAAATCTCGTGGTGAATGAGGGAGCTTCTTGGAGTGGACGAGAGCCGAATCGTGTATTTTTGAATTGCGGAGAAAATCGTTTCGCCGATATCTCGTCCTTAAGCACGGCAGATTACAAGGGGGACGGACGCGCAGTGGCTACTTTAGATTGGGATGGAGACGGCCGATTAGATATTGTCCTCAAAAGCCGCACGGCCCCACGCGTTCGTTTGTTGCGGAACCTCGCCGACTCATCGGCGAATGCTTTGACGGTGAAACTTGTGGGCACCGAAAGTAATCGAGATGCAATTGGGGCGACGGTCTTCTTGGAGGTCGGCGGGCGGAAACTTCGGCAAACGGTGCGCGCCGGTGAAGGTTATCTTGCACAATCTTCCAAGCGTTTGCACTTTGGTTTAGCTCAGTCAACCGAAGTGGGTCTGCTAAAGGTGCGCTGGCCAAGCGGCAAGACGCAGCAATGGTTGGGCGTATCCGCAGGGCAGTTTATAAAAATTGTAGAAGGGGAAGAGGCGTTGCAAGTGATTCCTCGTCCAAGTCAGCTAGCTTTTACTCAAGCAAATCCAGTTGACATCCAACCAGATGGAAAAATGCCCGTTCGGATTCCACTGATTGAGCGCATTCCGATGGCCCCCGTATTGCTTCCTGCCTTTGACAACCCTTCCCGCCGCGTTGCTGATTTGGCTGGATCTCCCGTGCTTATCAACCTTTGGGGGATGACTTGCGCCACTTGCCTCAAGGAATTAGCTTCGTTTCAAAAGAACAAAAAGAAGTTGGAAAAAGTTGGATTGAAGATAATCACTTTAAATACGGATGCGGAGGACCAGCGTGGCAAGGTGATCGAGATGATTTCAAAGTTTGGATTTTCTGATGGCGCCGGATATACCGACGCTTCTTTCATGTCTGTATTGGAGATTTTTTTGGGAGAAGTGATTGGGCAATACAAGGGTACACCCTTGCCAACGAGTTTGCTCTTGGACCCAAATGGAAATCTTGTTGCCATTTACCAAGGCAAAGTGCCGATGAAAATGTTACTCCGAGACGCCGGCATGGCAAAAACGTTAGACCCTCGCCTTACTTCACTTTCGCAATTTTCTTTTGGACTGCGTTTAATCCAGCGCCAAAGGGACTTTGCCGGGATGGCGCAGCTCTTTGCTGGAATTGGCAACAAAGCTTTGGAGATGTACTACCGAAATTTAGTTCCACCGAGCTCGGGCCACTAGCGCGTGGGTAAGCCATTTCCCAAAGGGCGCACTGGGGTCGTCTATGAGTGCTTGAAGGAAGATGGGGTCTCCGGGCTTAAGATCAAAGGGGAGTAAAACAGTTTGCGTAAGATTCCCGAGCGCATCGGTTTTCCCTGCGGAAAGGACCTGGTCAATTGAGGGAATGATGGCGCGGCCACCGGTGTACTCCATGCATCCAGCATGACGGCCCAAGATGAGGGTCACGTCGGCGGTAGGCGTTACCCCTTGAAGACTGAGCTGAATGGTGCCTCTTGGGATGGGGGGACCGACGGCTTGCAATGCGAAAGACCCGTGACCTAGGTCCCTCCAGTCAGCGCCAGCTTCCGCAAGACGCAGAGCAACGGATGTCTTTTGAAGATCCAAATTGGCAGCAAGCACTGCTTGGGCTGCCTTGGGATTTGGGTTATTGAAGTACAACCCGCCTTCAAGGGAAAACGCTCCCTGAGGGATGGGTGCGTTGAGGGAGGTTTCTCTCCAACGAGAAACGCGCGCCACAATTCGGTACCGATGACCAGGCTGGAGTCGCCACATAACAGGGCGCGCAATGCGGTCATTGTCTCCACGGTTTTGAAGTTTGACTTGTCCCCCAAGAAGGAGATGAGCTTGTGCTGGTTGCGTGATGTCCCAGATGAATGCATTGGGCTCCTCGTGGCTGCGCGCTATGGGTGCTCCATCCAGCCAGATTTCCACGACTTCTAAGGGATTTACGCCTGGATCCACCTCGATTTCAATGCCAACAAACCAATCTTTTTCTGTTGTCGTTTTCATATCCGGCAAAGGAATCGCTTGCCTTGCCTGAGCCAGCCCGACCCCAGTCGTTTGAAGCGTGGGAGAAACCGGAGGTTGCGGCGCTAGCGACAGTCCTTGTAGATGGACGACACCCTCTCTCTCAAGGGTGAGCGTGCGGTTGTTGCCAAGATTGGCGAGCCGTAAATTGGAAAGTACTGGATTGACTCGTGCGTCGACGCGGTGAAATCCCTCAGACGGAATGGACGGGAAATCCGCAAAGAGATCAAAGCGAATATCTTTTGTCGTTTCCGTAATCCCGAAGTGATTTGGAAAGGCAAACGTTACATCGTATTCGTTTTGATTGATATATCCTCCAGAACTGGAAACGGTTCGGACCCATCGAGCCGATGTTGATTGGTTGCGCGGCACACACTCAATGACGGTTCCATATTCTGTTTCTAATCCTCGCGGAACACCTGGACTTCCTTTGACTGCTCGCACTCTCATTTGCCGACGTTCACGACTCGGCGTGTCTTCTTGGTAGGTTGTATTTTCAAAAAGCCAAGTGCCATAGGCGCCATTGGCCAAGAAAAGATCGGAATCTCCATCACGGTCCCAGTCAGCCCATCCGGGCACGCCACCGGTTGTGAATTGAGCTGGAATCGGGTTAGGGACGATGCGAAATCCAGAGCCACCCTGTGCCGCAATATTTTCTCGAATGATATCGAGACCGATGAAATCTTCGTCTCCATCTAAGTCGAAGTCACACACACCAATGCCAAAGCTGGCGCCCGCCGTATGGTTCTCTATGAGTGACTCCAGGGTTTCTTCAAACGTTCCATCCCCTTGATTCCTCCAGATCCGAAACCCTCGGCCGGAGGTGTAGTTTTGCAAGAGATCAAAGTCTCCGTCTAAATCGTAATCCGTTAAAACGGAGCCTTCATCAATAATACCTCGTTTTCGAATGCCGGATACTCCGGATTTCAGCCATTCAAAGAGTGGCTGACCGAATGCTGATTGATTGAGGTAAAGGTGGCCATTGGAAAAGAGATCTAAATCACCATCATGGTCAAGGTCTAAAAACTGAGCACCTTCCGGGTTGGAAGCTCCTGACGGAATAGAGACACCGAAGCCCGGACCATCTTCAAAGAAAGCGGTCTGCCCTTGGGGGCCGACGGGGCCAAGGTTTTGCAAAAACCGATTATCAATACTTCCTTTACTTGCTTGATAGGTAGGAAAGAATAAATCCAAATCTCCGTCGGCATCCACATCTCCCCAGAGGGCTGTTTCCGCAAGCGCGCCGCAAGGTTGCCAGTTCAATAAGGTTGGGTCTCCGGCGATGTCGTGAAATAGGCTTCCCCCTTCATTTCGTAATAGATGCAGGCAGGAATCACCCCCTCCTTTGCGAGGTTCCGTCACGATGTCAGGGAGTCCATCGGCGTTGAAATCACCGAATGCTGCTCCATAACGCACCGAGGCTGCAGGAAGTACGGAATCCAAGTCATTGGCAAAAGACCAATTTTGGCCCCCCTCATTTTTCCAGAGATGGCCGGAAGAGAAAGCAAAGACGTCTACCCACCCATCCGCATTCCAATCACCAAGGGACATACCGACGGCTTCTCCGAAATCGAAGCCTTGAGGGAAGGCGGGACTGGTCCATAATTGAAATGGCGCAGTCTCCGGTTGCGGTATGGGAGGTGCGGTGGGTTGCTGGGGAGTTGGAATAGCGCAAAGGAGGGCTAAAATCATTCCTTAAGACTACCCGAAAAGTCTTATTTCGGCTCTGTTATTTTCTGTTGGAGTTCCGCTTCTAATTCCAGTGCGCGTTGTTGAAAAAACCGAATATCTATTCTGAGGCGCTCAATCTCCATCTGTCGCCGCTCTTCGTCACTGAGTTTTAGGGCCTCTTCGGAATTAGCATCTACATCAAAGAGCGCACGCAACAGCCAATCCACGCCGAAGATGACTGGGGTAAGCGTCACGCGCGGAATCATGAGATAAGACCGCATGGCTGTACCGGGGACTTCCGGCTCCCAAAGTAGCTCCCAAGTGTCATCCCAAGCGTCATCCAAAACCATGGCTGGGTGGATGATGAGTGTGTCCACCAAGCCTAAGGGAACGGCAAGTGGAAGAAAGAGCCAGCTTGGGGAATCCTCGCCGTCTGCAGTGAGAAGAGCGTCGGTCTTGGTGACGAGGGGCGTGTTTTTAGGATTGGTAAACGCGCAAGCGCCAAGGCTGAGGATGAAAAGAAGAAGGAGCCTTTTGTTCATCTAATCCACCCGCATGATGTGAAGTGCCCAAGTGCCGATGAAGACGATAGGCGTGATGGCAACCTTAGGAAGAAAAATAGCGGCTTGATAAAACGCCGAATCCGACGAGTCTTCCCAGACGATTTTTTTGGCCGTGTCCCATCCGTCGGGAGCTTGAAGAATAGGGTTGGCAATAAACGTGTCTGCCACGCCAGCGGGCACTGTGATTGGAATGAGCGCGACGCCTAAAGCGACGGAGCCAACTGAAGAGTTGGCCTCGGGAAGGCGTTTGTCCAACAATGTGAGCGTAGGATGGTGGCCTTCTTCTAAAACACCGCAAGAGAAAAGTAGGAGGGAAATCAGGAGAACCCGCATTCCCGTAGTTTAGGCGCGCAGGGATAGCGTGGGGAATTGCGCGGTCTTCTTTCCTGCGCTTGCTTGGGGCTCTTGCTTTAGAAGTTGTTGTAGGGGTTTTAGGTTACGATGCGGACTCCATTCTTCCACCTCCTGCAAAAGACTCTACGACGAATAGCCATCGCGCGCGCATAGCGAAAAATGAAAGCGCAGATAAACTACGGGACATGCGTTTCTTCCTTATCCCTGCTCTTCTGATTACTGCCTGCACCCCTCCTCTCCTTCTAAAGGATGCGGAGAACACGGGGCTCTACCGTGGCCCCTCTGTTTGCGTGCCTCCGAGTGGCGCAAAGGTCTCTCAGCCGGAACTCCCCATGGACTTTTCCGGGTTTCAAGCTCTTGCGAGAACACAAGGCCTCCTTTTGGAACTCCCTCACTATGAGCAAACTCCCGAGGAAATTGGCCACGCAGTTGAGCACATTTTGGGTTCTACCAATGCCGATTTAGACGCATACGCTGCGCAAAACCCCCAATACGTGACCTTTGAAAGCGCCATTGCTGCGTTGGATCACATCACTTATCCCGCTTCTGTTTTAACAAGTCGCCTTTGGCTAATGAAGGAGACACAGCAAGATGAAGCCATGCGTTCGGCGTGCACCGAGGCAGTGCAAAAGTTAAGTGAATGGGGCGTGGAGGTTTCTTATCGCACCGATATTTATGAGGTTTGCCAGGCTTTTGAAGCGGCCTATGAATCCGGAGAGCGTGCGGTTCTTCAAGGAGAAGACAAGAAGTTCTATGAAGAAACCATGCGGGACTACCGAAGAGATGGCATGGCATTGTCTTCCGAAATTCGCACCCAAGTGGCAGGGCTAAAGAATGAATTGAATCGTCTTGCTACGGAGTTTGACACCAATATCACCAACGCTCAGGTTTCCTTGTCCCTGACTGCAGATGAATTGACTGGGGTTTCCGACGATTTCCTTGCAGCCTCAAAGCAGGAAGACGGCACTTACAGAGCACGTGCAACCACTACGCCAGACTATATGATGGTCATGCAGAATTGCTCTGTTTCGGAAACGCGTCGGCGCATGAATCAAGCGCGGTACTCCACGGCGATGGACACGAACGGGCCTATTTTGAATCAAATGGTGGCAGTGCGGGAAAAAATCGCAACCCTCCTTGGCTATGCAAATTGGGCAGACTACAAAATTGAACCCAAGATGGCACAGACGGGGGCCGCCGCGGTCACCTTTGCCGAAGATCTCGCCACGCGCCTGCAGCCAAAGTTTGATGCGGAAGTTGCCGCTCTTCGAGAGTACAAAGTCAAGGAGACTGGAGTTACTTCCACTACGGTAAATTGGTGGGACTTTCGGTACTATCAAAACATCTTGATGAAGGACCGTTATGGCGTCGACACGGATGCACTTCGGAACTACTTTCCATTAAACGGAGTTCTCGTTGGTATGTTTCGAGTGTACGAGACTATTTTCAACCTTAAGTTCACACCCGTAGATCCGGGCTACAAGTGGGTTGATGATTTACGTTTGTATGTGGTTACGGATGCAGGCACACAAAAAGTGATGGGTGCTTTTTACTTGGATTTATTCCCCAGAGAAGGAAAGTACAATCATTTTGCGCAGTTTGACATTATTGGCGGCAAACAGCTCACTACGGGGCAATACCAGCGCCCTGTCGTCTCTTTGGTGTGCAACTTTACGCCGGGAATTCTAAGCACACCGGCGAAGCCAGGAAAACCCGCGCTCATGGATCACGGGGAAGTGGAAACGATTTTCCATGAGTTCGGCCATGCCATGCATTCCATTCTGACGGAGGCTACGTATTCTCGTTACTCTGGCGCCAATGTGGAACGAGACTTTGTAGAGGCTCCCAGCCAAATGTTTGAGGCCTGGGCTTGGGACCCAACGGTGCTGGCCGACTTCGCCAAAGACTGGCGTGATGAAACTGAGACGCTTCCCTTGGAGACGATTGCGGCAATGAAGGAGGCAAACTTGGCAACGCGTGGAATTTTTTACCGCCGTCAATTGGGTTTGGCGCTCGCCGATTTGCGGATGCACCTTGGTGGTGTCACGGATGCTGGCAAGGTCTGTAATGACACCAACTCGGAACTGCTTTTCCCGGTTCCGGAAAACACGAACTTTGCGGCCTATTGGGGACATCTCACCGGTTATGACGCAGGCTATTACGGATATGCCTGGGCTGACTCTTTGGCCGCCGACATGGTCACAGTCTTTGAAAACGCACCGCAAGGATTCCTCGATCAAGAAGCTGGGATGCGTTTGCGCCGTGAGGTTTACCAAGTTGGTGGCGCGCGCACAGGCGGGCAATCCGTTCGGGCTTTCTTGACCCGCGAGCCTACGAACGCCGCTTTCGTGAAGACGCTCGGCTTGAAGTAGCCCGCCGTTTTCGGGTTTTCGTTTTTTTCTTGTGGGTAGGCCGCGGTGGCGGTTCCTGCCCACTGGCCATCCAGCCATCAGGGAGAGGTTCGGCCGTCGTTTCATAATAAAAACGAGAAGCATGGCACTTCGTCTGCCGACCCCACTTGGTGCGTTGCTCCGCCCACGTCACGGTGAGCATGCGTTGCGCACGCGTATAGCCGACGTACGCCAAGCGCCGCTCTTCTTCTACATTACCTTCGGCGGCAGAACGTGCGTGGGGGAGTAGGCCTTCTTCAAAGCCCACGAGATATACGCGCGGGAACTCCAAGCCTTTGGCCGCATGCAGCGTCATGAGGGTGACGGCGTCCCGCTCATCTTCATCCTCTTCTTCTTGATCATCGGCGTCTAAAGCAAGCGCCTCTAGGAAAGTGTTTAAGCTTGCCTTGGGTGTGGTGCGCGCGTGGTTTTCCGCAAAGTTCACCACTTCGGCTACACCATTCCAACGAATATCCAAAGTGGTAGGGTCGTCGTAACACCGCTCTACTTCTCTTCGGTAATCCACCAGGTCAATGAGGCCGCGAATCATGCCGACCAAGTCTCCGGCGGATCCTCCACGTTTTTTGAGGGCAACCAGTTCTTCAAGTAGTTCCGTTGAGGCCTTGACGGGTTTTTCTGGCAAACCCGTCAGTGCGGTTTGCTCCAAGAGAAGCCTCCCCAATGCCACACCTTCTTCGGTAGCCTTTTCCAGCATTTTGTCCACCGACGTCTTTCCTATGCCGCGGGGAGGGACGTTCAAGATGCGAAGTAGAGAGACTTCATCATCCGGGTTTTCCATGAGCTTCATAAACGCCAAAAGATCCCGCACTTCTTTCCGATCAAAGAAAGAGCGAGTTCCAGAAATCTTGTACGGAATGTTGAGCCTGCGCAGTTCCGCTTCAAAGGCTCGGGGTTGTGTTTGCGTGCGGAACAAAATGGCATAGTCCTTCCACCGGGTTTCCCCTAGAGAATGGCTTTGCCGGATATCACCCACGACGTAACTGGCCTCATTCATTTCATCAAACAGCGGCAACCACATCACCGGAACGCCTGACTCTAACGCGGGCTTCAGTTCCTTATCATGGCGTTGAATATTTTGTTGAATGAGCGCATTCGCAACATTTAAAATTTCCGGCGTAGAACGATAATTCGTTTCTAGACGTACCACTTTTGCGCCAGGGTAATCTTTTTCAAAGCCAAGGATCTTGGAAACATCGGCACCGCGCCAGCCATAAATGGATTGATCATCATCACCTACGACGCATAAATTGCGGTGGTCCTTGGCGAGAGCATGAAGAATGCCATATTGTGGTCCATTTGTGTCTTGATACTCATCCACCATAATCCACTGAAAGTGTTTCGCATACTTTTTCCGAATCGTTTCATTTTCTTGAAAAAGTCGAAGCGCAAAAAGGAGGAGGTCGTCAAAGTCCAGCACGCGGTTTCGGCGCAGTTGTTCTTCATACCGACGAAATGCACGGGCCACATACTCTTCCCACGCATCACTAGCGGCATCCAGGGCTTTCTCCGGTGTGAGAAGCTGGTTCTTCCAAAGAGATATTCTGGCAATGGCCGCGGAGGGTTGCACTTGATTTTCCGGAACACGCAACTCACGAAGGACCGACTTCATCAAAGAGCTTTGGTCGGCACTATCGCACAGCGTAAAGTTTTTTCGGATACCGATGGCGTCAGCATTACTCCGTAAAACACGCGCGCAAAAACTATGGAAGGTGGAAAGTAGGATGGCGTTGGCGGTCTCTTTCCCCACCATTTTTCCGACACGATCTCGCATTTCACGCGCAGCTTTGTTGGTGAAAGTCACGGCAAGAATGTTCTCTGGCCGCACTCCTTGGGCAAGGAGGTAGGCAATGCGGGTGGTGATGACCCTCGTCTTGCCAGTGCCTGCTCCCGCAAGGACCAAAACCGGCCCCTCCACCGTTTGAACGGCGTCTTTTTGTTGCGAATTGAGGGTGGCGAGATGTTTGATACGGCGGGGAGTGTAGCCTGCCGTCCCCCCTGTTTTCATCCCTTCGTTATCATGGTTTTGTGGAACCGCTCCTCATTGTTTTTGGTATTGGGCTCTTAGTGGCCTTTGGATATTTCTATTGGAAAAAAGAGCAGGAACGGAGAGAGAAGTTTCGTGCCTGGGCCCGAACAAACCAGTGGACCTTTCGTCATGAGCGGTCAAAATCTCTGGCTAGGGAATTTATGTTCTTAGATCGTTTGTGTCAGGGGCATAGTCGTTATGCATTCAATATTTTGGAAGGAGAGTGGGAGGGTCGGAAGTCAAAAGCGTTTACGTATCACTATGCCGTGACAAGTCACAACGGGAAGAGAACCACGACCACCCACCATCATTTTGGTGTCGTTTTGATTCAAATTGAAAGGGATTTCCCTGAGCTGCAAATTCACCCAGAATCTATTTTCCATAAAATTGGTCAGTTCCTTGGGCGCAGCGATGTGGACTTAGAGTCCGTAGAGTTCTCGAAAAAGTTTGAAGTCCGCTGTCAGGACAAAAAACTTGCCTACGACTTTTGCAATACCGGCATGATGGAATATCTTTTGGAGCATCCCACCACGGCGATTGAGATGGACGGGGATGTGCTGGCCGTGTTTGATTCCGGTCGTTTAGAGCCCCATGAGCTGGAGCCCTATCTCAACCACCTCACCCAAATTCGTGGGCATATGCCCGGTTACTTATTCCAAGATTGATACACTAAACCCATGATTGCCCTCTACGTCATCCTTGGTATTCTTGCCTTTATTGTCCTTGCTGGCGTCGGTCTTTTTAACAGTTTGGTTTCCACACGAAACCATTGCGATGAATCGTGGTCCAATGTGGACACGGAATTAAAGCGTCGGTATGACCTGATTCCAAACCTTATCAATACGGTGAAGGGTTACGCGTCTCATGAGAAAGAACTTTTTGAGCAAGTCACCTCGATGCGTGAAAAGGCTTCACACAATCATGGGTCCATGGCAAGTCAGGCGCAGGATGAAATTCAGTTGGGTCAAGCACTGGGGCAACTCATGGTTCGCCTTGAGGCTTATCCCGAAGTGAAGGCCAGCAAAAACTTTTTGGAGTTACAGGAAGAGTTGGCAAATACGGAAAACCGCATTCAGGCGGCCCTTCGGTTCTTCAATGGGAATATCCGTGAAAACAACAATCGCGTGCAGCAATTCCCATCCAACATACTGGCTGGTATGTTCAACTTCCCCTTGCGCGAGTTCTTTGAGTTGGACATCCCCGAAGCGCGCGAAGCGCCTCAGGTTCAGTTCTAAGTTTTTTTCCGTAACGAGTCCGCGAAAAACTCTATTTTTCCCCTTTTTGGGCAATCGTTCTCGCTACACTCTTTTCAGCACGACACTGCTCGTGTTACACCGAAAGGTGCCATCTGAGGGGATGGAGTTGTAGCCTCAACATTTTTTGTTGAGGCTGCATTTTTTTTAACCATGCAATTCACCGCCTCTGACTTCGAAATCTTCCAGGCGCGTTTTCAAGGAGACGCAGATTGGAACGGCCGACGCCTTGACATCCGCCATCGCTTGCAGGCCTTCGGCGAGGTTTTTGTGGAAGGAATGCACACCCTCGGGCTGGCAATGGACCGTCGGGAAAGTTTGCATCATCCGCAGGCCAGCAATGGAAAGCGGGTCCGTCGGCAGCGCACCATGATCTTCCGAGATAAGAAGTCCCGCAAAGTACTTCAATCTTTTTTGGGCAAAGATCTGGGCAAAGATTTGAATTCCGCAGTGAACAATGTGCATTTCCAGTTAGGTCTGGATGACCGCGGCGCTTATTGGGGGATGCGGTTGGATCCGGGTGCCTGGTATGACCTCAACGTATTACTCAAGCGAGCTGAAGAAGAGCCCGGCCGCCAAGAAATTGTGGAGTCTTGTGTAAAGGCCAACGGTTTCCAATTAGAAATTGACCGAGGGGGCGCTCGGCCATTATCCACCATGACGACCAGAGATTGGAGAGACTTGGCCGGCACCGTACGCCCTGGCGAAAGCGGATTGAACATTATTCAAAGAATGTCGGCGGAAGCCGTGGCGGCCGCTG